>Ga0182748_1000811_pt1 | contig 31783 bp, 37 predicted proteins | sample eDN3rd37CKraftOP_FD_128877 | JGI IMG/M metagenome (GOLD analysis project Ga0182748, IMG submission 128877) | Enriched Organic Plus compost microbial communities from Emeryville, California, USA - eDNA 3rd pass 37_C Kraft OP (version 2) (version 2) ...
CTCGGCCTGTCGATCGTGGAGCGCCTGGCGCGCGTGCTCGGCTGCGAGGTCACCGTGCAATCGGCCGACGGCAGCGGCTCGCATTTCGCCGTGACCGTGCCGCTGTCGAATGCCGCGCCGGTGAAATTGCCCGAGCGCGAGGATCGGCGGGTCGATCCCGGCCAGCTCGCCGGCACCGTGGCGCTCTGCATCGACAACGAACCCTCGGTGCTCGACGGCATGCAGACGCTTCTGCGCGGCTGGGGCTGCCAGGTCATCACCGCGCCGGATCTCGAACAGGCGCTGGCCGCGGTCGCGGCCAGCCCGGTCGCGCCCAACGGCCTCTTGGTCGACTACCATCTCGACCGCGGCAACGGCATCGACGCGATCCTCGCCTTGCGCGGCCGCTACGGCGATCTGCCGGCGATCCTGATCACCGCCGACCGTTCGCCGGCGGTGCGCGAGGCCGCGCGCGCGGGCAATATTCAAGTGCTGCACAAGCCGATCAAACCGGCGGCCCTGCGCGCTTTGCTCGCGCAATGGCGCGTGCTGCGCGTGGCCGCGGCGGAGTGACAGCCCTGGCTGTCATCCCGGGCGAGCGAAGCGAGGCCCGGGATTCAGTACTCCGTGCGCTATCGATAGGCTGCGGCGTAGTGGGTCCCCGCTTTCGCGGGGACGACATCGGAATGCGCGGCGCGCGCGACAGCCTACTTCACCCCTCCGCGCCGACGCCCTGCGGCCACTGGCCGGCTTCGATCTTGGCCGCGGCAATCACGGCCTGGGTGCGGCTCTCGACCCCGAGCTTCTGCAGGATCGCCGAGACATGCGCCTTCACGGTCGCTTCGGAGACGCCGAGCTGGTATGCGATCTGCTTGTTGAGCAGGCCTTCCGACAACATCATCAGCACGCGCACCTGCTGCGGAGTCAGCGTCGCCATCCGTGCCATCAGCTCGGCCGTCTCGACATCCGACGCGCTGGACAGATCGACATCGGGCGGCGTCCAAACGCCGCCGCCGAGGACGCGCGAGATCGCGGCGCGCATGGCGTCGGTGCCCAGCGTCTTGGGGATGAAGCCGGAAGCCCCGAATTCCATGCAGCGGCGGATGGTGGCCGGATCGTCGCTGGCCGAGACGACGATCACCGGCACGCCCGGATATTGCGCGCGCATATACATTAGACCCGAGAAGCCGCGGGTCCCCGGCATGGTGAGGTCGAGCAACACCAGGTCGACGTCCCCGCCGCGCTCCAGCAGCTCGGCCAGCTGGTCGAAACTGCCAGCCTCGGCGATGTCGACGCGCTCCAGCATGCCCGATACCGCCTCGCGCAGCGCGCCGCGAAACAGAGGATGATCGTCGGCGATTACCAGCCGGTACTGAACCGCGTCGCTCAAAAGAAAAACCCTCTGTCTCGCCTGCGGCCGAGCATGCGCCGCAACATCGTTCTACTATCGAATAACACCGCGCGTCGTTTCGGAACATCCCGGACTTGGCGGCGCACGACGCATTGCAACAAAATACTGCGACAAAAAAGCGCTGTAGAGATTAACTGATTAATTCAATTATATCAATAACATATAATGTCGATATAGGCGCAAGTCGCATAAATTTAGCGACCGCAGGGCGTGATTGCCGCCGTTACCTCCGGCTTCCGATGAACTGCAGCAGCACTTCCCGGCTGTGCGGCCGGCGCCGGTGCTCGGCCAGATAGATGCCTTGCCATGTGCCGAGTGCGAGCGCCCCGCGCTCGACCGGCACGTGTAGCGACACGCCGTTGAGCATCGACTTCACATGCGCCGGCATATCGTCCGGCCCTTCCACGTCGTGGATCCAGGGCGCCACCTCGGGCGCGATCCGGTCGAGCGCGCTCACGAGGTCGGCCTGGACATCCGGGTCGGCGTTCTCCTGGATACAGAGCGAAGCCGAGGTATGGCGCAGATAGGCCAGAAAAACGCCTTCGCCGGCACGGATTTGCGCGAGAAAGTCCCGAACATGGCCGGTGATATCGGTGAAACCGGTCCCGCGCGTGTCCACGCGCAGGCTCGCGCGCGCGATCAATTGCGGGCTGGTCTCGCTAATCGATGACAACTGACCGGGCATGGCAGCGCTAGAACGGGTCGCGGGGATTCAAAGCGTGGTGCGATCGGGCGTCGGCGCCTTCCGCATGATGTCGCGTTGCAGATTGGCAATCATTTCCATCACGCGCCGCCAGGCGTCGACAATCGCTGCGCGGGCGCGCGCCATATCCGCTTCGCTCGGCATCTTCAGTCCACCGTGGCTATCGCTGCGCGGCGCGGGCTCGGCCGGCGGCCGCGCCGGGGGCGGGGGCGGCGCGCGCAATGCCGCGATTTCCTTTTGCAGGCTGGCGACTTTGTCCTGCAGGCCGGCGACCTCGCCCTGCAACCGGGCAATCTCTTTCTCGAGCGCCGCGCGCTCCTCCGGTACCGCCTGGCAGGCCCAGCCCGCGGCATGCGACGAGCAGAAGGCGACCTGGCCGTTTGCGCGATCGAGCCGCAACATGCCGCCGTCGACCCGCTGGAAACTGAACCGGGTCGCGGTTTTCGCCGCCGGCTCGTTCGGGGTCGCAGTACCAGCCGCCGGGTGCGGGCCGGGTGCGGCAGACGGCTCCGCCGTTCCCTGTTTGGGTTGCTCAGGGGAAGCGGGCGGCAGCTGAGCCTGCCCACGCGGTCCGGCGGGAACTTCCGATTGGACTGGCGGCGGCGCGCCGGCCGAGCTCGAATGATCCGGCTGTTGAGCCCTTTCTTGAACCGGTTTCCGCGCCGGTTCCGGCGGCTGCCCTTGCGGCTCGCCTTGCGACTGTTCCTGCGGCTTGTGCTCGGCCGGTACGGGGGCTTGGGGCTGGTCTTGAGCTTGCTCTTGCGCTTGGCCTTGGGCCCGATCCTGGATCTGTTCTCGGGCCTGTTCTTGGGCCTGTTCTTGGGCCTGTTCTTGGGCCTGTTCTTGGGCTTGCCCCGGAATCTCGAGGATTCGCGGCTCGGCGAGCGCGCCGGAAACGGCGCAAACCAGAGCAATACCGATGGCGAATCGCAGGTTTCCCATTGAACGAAGAACTCCCGTAACCGGCGCCGGGTCCGGCCAACCTAGCATTCAAAGGCGGCCGGCTGAACCGGCGCCGCTCGCTTCCCCCATTGATCAGCCTTCCGCAGCGCACGCAAGCGGCGACCGGCGATCGCAAAACTTTGACTTTGCCCCCTAATATCAAACACTTATGGCAAAGTCTCCGTTCCTTGACTCAGGGTATCGCGATCAGTATGGTCCGCGCGGCTTTTAGGGCGGCGGGACAAGAGTTGAGCCTTAAACCACGCGAGTCGAAGCATGGCTGACGGCACGCGGGGCAAAGGTCGACACAAAGAACCGCCGGACGACGAGGCTGCTCTCTCCGCGAGGCTCCAGCGTCTCGGCGAACGGCTCAACGAGGCGAGCCGGCATTCCGAAAACGACTCCGGTCCTCGTATGGCGGCCGATACGTCGGCTTTTGCCCGCGGTTTCCGCCTGTCGACCGAACTGGTCGGAGGCGTGCTCGTGGGAGCCGGCATCGGCTGGCTGCTGGACCGGTGGCTCGGCATCTCGCCTTGGGGGCTGATTGTGTTTCTGTTGCTCGGCTTCGCCGCCGGCGTACTCAACGTGATGCGGGCGGCAGGAGTCGTCCGCGACAGGCAATTGAACGACTGACCTCATGGCCGCCGATCCTATCCATCAATTCCGCATCGTCGATCTCTTTCCGGTCGCCAAGATCGGCAATACCGAGATCGTCTTCACCAACTCCTCGCTGATGATGTTCATCGCGGTGATCGGGCTGACCGTGTTTCTGGTCGCCGCCACCGCGAGCCGCAGCCTGGTTCCCTCCCGCCTGCAATCGGCGGCGGAGATATCCTACGAGTTTGTCGCAGCAACCATCCGCTCGACCGCCGGCGCGGAAGGCATGCGCTTCTTCCCGTTCGTATTCTCGCTGTTCATGTTCGTGCTGACGCTGAACATGCTCGGCCTGATCCCCTACTCGTTCACGGTCACCAGCCACCTCATCGTCACCGCCGCGCTGGCGGTCATGGTCTTCCTGCTCGTGTTGATCTACGGACTGATGCGGCACGGCCTGCACTTCTTCAATCTGTTCGTGCCGAAGGGCGTGCCGATCTACATCCTGCCGCTGATCGTGGCGATCGAGATCCTGTCCTTCGTGTCGCGGCCGATCTCGCACTCCGTGCGTCTGTTCGCCAACATGCTGGCGGGCCACATCACGCTGCAGGTGTTCGCCGGCTTCATCATCCTGCTCGGCACGGGGCTCGGCGCGGTCGGCTGGCTCGGCGGCATCCTGCCGTTCGGCATGATCGTCATTCTTTATGCGCTGGAGACGCTGGTCGCCTTCCTGCAGGCCTACGTCTTCGCCATCCTCACTTGCATCTATCTCAACGATGCGATTCACCCGGGCCACTGAGGCCCGACCGGAAAAGCCAGAACCAGAAGGAGCTTTGTTATGGATCCAGTGGCAGCGAAATACATCGGCGCGGGCATCGCGGCGATCGGCATGGGCGGCGCGGGCGTCGGCGTCGGCATCATCTTCGGCAACTACCTCGCCGCCGCCATCCGCAATCCCTCGGCCGCCCAGGGCCAGTTCGGCAACCTGATCTTCGGGTTCGCCATCACCGAAGCGCTCGGCATCTTCTCGCTGCTGATCGCGTTGCTGCTCCTGTTCGCCCTCTAAGTCGAACGAGAGCCCGACGGAGCCGACGATGGCCGAGCCTAAACATACGGCAACCACCGAGCATCCGGCCGAGGGCGGGCACGGCGGTTTTCCGCCGTTCCAGTCGCAGACCTTCGCCTCGCAGCTCGTCTGGCTGGCGATCGCCTTCGTCCTGCTCTACGTCCTGATGTCGAAGCTGGCGCTGCCGCGCGTGGGCGCCATCATCGAGGGTCGTCACAAGCGCATCGCGGACGACATCGCCGAGGCCGGCCGGCTGAAGGCGAAGTCGGACGAGGCCGGAGCGGCTTACGAGAAGGCGCTGGCCGACGCTCGTGGCCGCGCGCAGCTCATCGCCAATGAGACGCGCGAACGTCAGGCGGCGGAAGCGGAAGCCCGTCGCAAGGCGCTCGAGGACGAGCTCAACAGCAAGCTGGTGGAAGCGGAGAAGACCATCGCCGCCACCAAGCAGGCGGCGATGAGCAATGTCCGCGGCATCGCCCAGGACGCCACCAGCGCCATTGTCGAGCGTCTGATCGGCTCGGCGCCGAGCGAGCAGGCGGTCGCCGACGCGGTCGCCGGCGTGCTCAAGAACTAAAGAGGGCAGCCCGTGCTCGAAGATGCAGAAATCTGGGTAACACTGGCCTTCCTCGTGTTCCTCGGCGTGCTCGGCTATGTCGGCGTGCACAGGCTGCTGGCCAAGGCGCTCGACGAGCGCGCGAGCCGCATCAAGGCCGAGCTCGACGAGGCCAAGAAGCTCAAGGACGAAGCCGCGCAGCTGCTGGCGGAATACCAGAGCAAGCAGCAGCAGGCCGAGAGCGAGGCGCAGGAGATCGTCGCCGGCGCCAAGGCGGAGGCCGAGCGGCTCGCCATCGAGGCCAAGGCACGGATCGAGGAATTCGTCGCCCGGCGCACCAAGATGGCTGAGACCAAGATCGCCCAGGCCGAGGCGCAGGCCGCCGCCGAGGTTCGCAGCGCCGCGGCCGAAGCCGCCGTCGCCGCTGCCGAGCGGATCCTGAGCCAGCAGGCCAAAGGCGAACTCGCCAATGCGCTGATCGCCAAGGGTATCGAGGACATCGGCAAGAAGCTGAATTGAGCCGGACGACAGTCCCGGACTTGACGAGAAACCGGCGCCGCAAGCGCCGGTTTTTTGTTGCGCGGCGCGCGGATGATTTGGCGCCTGGACGAAAATTCTCGCGCTATCGGGGCATTGGATGCCGGCACAACCATTTTCCCCACTATTTGCCTTCGCCCTTGGTCTGATGGTCTTTTGCTACCTTCCAGGGGGACCTAAGCTTTAGCCTGTGATTCGTCCGCGTGGCGTTTGCGTGTGCAGGCCGGAAGAACCGGCCCGGAGCACCGGGGGACCCGTGGTCATCTTCGATTGCAATGGCGTTCTCGTGGACAGCGAGCCGCTGGCCACCGCCGTCGTATCGCAAGAATTCATGCGCGCCGGCTTCGCGCTGACGCCGGACATCGTTGCGCGCTTTTTCACCGGACGACGGCCAACCGACATGTTCGCCGAGGTGGAAATCGCCGCCGGCCGCAAGCTGCCGGCCGATTTTGCCGCGACGGTTGCGCGCGAGATCCTGCGCCGGTTCCGGGCGGAGCTGCGCGCCACATCCCATGCCGCCCATGCGCTGTCCTGGCTGCGCGGCCCCAAATGCGTGGCGTCGTCGTCCTCGCTCGACCGCATCCGGCTGAGCCTGGAGACCACCGACCTCTTGCGCTTTTTCGAGCCCTATCTGTTTTCCGGCAGCGACGTGGCGAAGGGCAAGCCCGAACCGGACATTTTCCTGCATGCCGCCAGGGTCATGGGCGTCAATCCGCGCGACTGCCTGGTGGTCGAGGATTCCGTTGTCGGCGTCACCGCCGGCGTCGCCGCCGGCATGACCGTCATCGGCTTCGCCGGCGGCAGCCACGCCCGCAGCCAACTCGAATCGCAATTGCGCACCGCCGGCGCACGCACGGTCATTACGGACATGCGCGCGCTCAAGAGCACGGTGATCGATTTGCGCGGGTGGTAGTCGGGCGGTCGAGCCAGATCCCCTCGTCCCCGCGAAAGCGGGGAGCCAGTCCTCCGCAGCCTATCGAAAGCACACGGCGTACCGGGTTCCGGGTCTCGCTGACGCTCGCCCGCGACGACAACGAAAAACTCTGTGCTCGCTCAACGCGCCTGTGCCGTCGGCTTCGGTTTGGCTACCGGTTTGCGCTTGGCCGGCGGCTTCTTCTTGACCGGCTGCGCGCCGAGCGGGTCGAAGCCGACATAAACAACATAAGCATCGATATCGGCCAAAGGCTGCGGCAGCGGGAACGTGATGTCGGGATCGATGTGAGTGAAGGTAACGCGGTCGACCGCATTGCCCACGGTCACCGTTTCCTTGGCAAATTTCGACAGGATGGTCTTGGGGTTCACACCCTCCTGCACGACCGCGATGCGCAGCGGCACGTCGACGGTACCGGGCACACCGGCGGGACCGGTAATGATGCGGCCCTCGATGCCGACCTTGATCGTCATGGTACCGGCCGCCACGTGGCATTCCCGCGCGGTGCGGATGATGGTTCCCTGATACCGAACATCGAGCGGGGCGGGCTCGGCTTCCTTCGGATTCTTGCCGATGATGAGGGTCGCCGCGCCGGTGCGCACGTTCACCTCGGGGCACCCGACATCGGTGTCGGACGGGGCCGCGGCCGCGCCCGTACTCGCCGTGCCGGTTGCTTTGGACGAGGTGCTGAACAGGTCCAGGGCAGAGCCGCTCAACGGATTGCTGACGCTGCCGCATCCCGCCAGTGCCAGGCTCAACAGTGCGGCCGCGCCCCAAAGAGCCCCACCGGGTCGATTACGCTCCCCACCCATTAGTCCCGTCCGTCTTCCGATTACGTTGGAGCATTTTATAGCAAGCCGAGCGTGGCAAGCCCAAGGCGGCGGTCATTTGGCGCTCACCGGCCCGGAACGATGGGATTTTGGTTAATCCGGGTCGTCCTTGAGCCGGGCATAGAGCAGGTGGTCCTGCCAGGACCCGTTGATGCACAGATAGCCGCGGGCATAGCCCTCGCGCTTGAAGCCGGTCTTTTCCAACAGTCCAATCGAGGCATTATTGGTCGGAATGCAGGCGGCCTCCAGCCGGTGCAGCCGCAGCGGCCCGAAGCAGAACGGGATCAAGGCGCGCACCGCCGCGGTCATATAGCCTTGGCGGGCGAAGGGCTGCCCGACCCAGTAGCCGATGGAACCGGCCTGCGCGACGCCGCGGCGGATATTGGCCAATGTGAGCCCGCCGACCAGCGCGTTGTCGCCACCGCGAAAGATCAGGAAAGCATAGGCGAGGTCGTTGCGCTGGTCTTCGGCATAGCGCTTGAGCCGCCGCCGGAACGCGCTGCGCGTGAGATCGTCCGGCGGCCAGGTCGGCTCCCAGGGGGTCAGGAATTCGCGGCTCTGCTCGCGCAACGCCGCCCACTCCGCGTAGTCGGTGCTGACCGGCATGCGCAGCGTGACGCCGGCTCCCCTGACTGCCGGAAGAGGTTCGCTGAAGCTGACCGAGCGGAAAAACGCCATGGGCCGTATCGGCGAGCCTTCCGGTTGTTCAGGCGGCGCGCCGCGTCAGACTTTCAGCGATCGCGGCGGTCCTTTCAAGCCCGGACCCGGGCCCGAGCGCGGCGATCGCGGGCCGGCCGCGGCCGATCAGCGCCCGCCCGGCGGCACGCGCACTCGCCACCGTAACGGCATCGACCTTGGCGACGATTTCTTCGAGCGGGATCGGCCGGCCGAAAGCCAGCATCTGGCGGGCGATCTGGCCGACGCGCGCTTCCGAGCTTTCCAGCGCCATCAACAGGCCGGCCTTCATCTGGGCCTTGGCGCGGTTGATCTCGACCTCGTTCAGGGTCTCGGTCGCATTGGCGATCTCGTCGATCACCACGCTCATCAGCTCGGGCGCGTCGGATTCATCGGTGCCGGCATAAAGCCCGAACAGGCCGGTGTCGCTATAGGGCATATGGAAGGCTTGAATCGCGTAGCAAAGCCCACGGTTCTCGCGCACTTCCTGGAACAGCCGCGAGGACATGCCGCCGCCCAGCACGCTGGTGAAGACCTGCAGGCTGTAGAGCTGATCGTCGCGCACGGGCAGGCCCTGCAGCGCCATCGCGATGTGCACCTGTTCGAGATCGCGGCTCTCGATACGGGTACCGCCGGTGAAATTGGCCAATTGCGGCTGAGGACCGGCGGGACCGTTGAAGCTGGCGAAACGCTTCTCCACCTCGGCCACGATCGCGTCGTGCTCGACCGCGCCGGCCGCGGCGACCAGCATGTCGGGCCCGCGGTAATTGCGCGTCAGATAACTGCGCAGGCGCGCGGCGTTGAACGAGCGCACGGTATCCGGCGTGCCCAGGATCGAGCGGCCGACCGGCTGCATCGGAAACGCGGTCTCCTGCAGGCGGTCGAACACCAGGTCGTCGGGCGCGTCTTCGGTCGCGCCGATCTCCTGCACGATCACGTTCTGCTCGCGCCGCAGTTCCTCCGGATCGAAGGTCGGCTCCGACAGAATGTCGGCCAGCACGTCGAGCGCGAGCGGCACGTCGGCCTTGAGCACGCGCGCGTAATAGGCCGTCGATTCGACGCTGGTGGCGGCATTCAGGTCACCGCCGACCGCTTCGATGCTTTCGGCGATCTGGCGCGCGGTGCGCCGCTTGGTGCCCTTGAACGCCATGTGTTCCAGCAGGTGCGAAATGCCGTGCTCATCGGGATTCTCGTCGCGGCTGCCGGCGCCGACCCAGACCCCGAGCGATGCCGATTCGAGATGCGGCATGCGGTCGGTCACCACCGCGAGGCCCGAAGGCAGACGGGTCACTTCAACACTCATACGGCTGCTCCTTCCCGCGCGGCGCGCGACGCCGATTGCACAAAACGCTCTACCGCCGCCTCATCCGCCGGCAGCACCGTCACCCGCTCAGGGCGCGCATATAAGTCGCCGAGCCAGTCGGGCAATGCCGGTGTGACGCCGCAGGCCGCCTTCACAGCATCCGGGAATTTGGCGGGATGCGCGGTCGACAACACGGCCATCGGCACCGCCGGATCGCGCATCTCCTTTTCCGCCACGGCAAGCGCCACGGCGGTGTGCGGATCGGCGCAATACTGCGCTTCGCGCATCCAGGCGCGGATGGTTGCGGCGGTTTCCTGCTCGTCGGCGCGGCCGGCGGAAAACATCGCGCGCAGGGTCTTGAGCGCATGCGCCGAAAGCGAGAAACGGCGCGACTGCTGGAGCGAGCCCATCAGCGCGCGCACGGCGTCGGCGTCGCGGTCATAGGCGTCGAACAGCAGCCGTTCGAAATTCGACGAGACCTGAATGTCCATCGACGGCGAGCTTGTCGCCACCACTTCGCGGATATCGTAGGTGCCGGTCGCGAAGGTGCGGGCGAGAATGTCGTTGACATTGGTCGCCACCATCAGCCGGTCGATCGGCAAGCCCATTTTGGACGCGACATAGCCGGCGAAAACGTCGCCGAAATTGCCGGTCGGCACGGTGAAGGCGACCTTGCGGTAAGGCGCGCCGAGCGCCACGCCGGCTGTGAAGTAGTAGATCGTTTGCGCCACGATGCGCGCCCAGTTGATCGAATTGACGCCGGACAGGCGGACACGGTCGCGGAAGGCGTGATGATTGAACATCGCCTTCACCAGCGCCTGGCAGTCGTCGAACGTGCCTTCGATCGCCACCGCGTGCACATTGGCGTCGGTCGGTGTGGTCATCATCCGCCGCTGCACTTCGGAAATACGGCCGTGCGGGAACAGCACCACCACGTCGACTTGCTGGCGGCCGCGGAATGCCTCGACCGCCGCGCCGCCGGTATCGCCCGAGGTGGCGACCACGATCGTGGTGCGCTCCCCGCGTTTTTGCAGAGCATGGTCCATCAGCCGGGCGACCAGCTGCATCGCCAGGTCCTTGAAGGCAAGCGTCGGCCCATGGAACAGCTCGAGCACAAATAGGCTGGGACTCAATTGCACGACCGGAGCGGTAGCCGGATGCCGGAAAGTTCCATAGGCCTCCTGCGCCATGCGCGCGAGGTCGGCCTCGGCGATGGTTCCCGCCACGAAGGGGCGCATCACTTCGACCGCCACCTCGGCATAAGGCTTTCCGGCAAAGCCGGCGATGGTGCCGCGATCAAGCGACGGCCAGGCTTCGGGCACGTAAAGGCCGCCGTCGCGGGCGAGGCCGGCGAGCATGACGTCGACGAAATCGAGCGGGGCCGCCTCGCCCCGGGTTGAGACATAACGCATTGAGTTCGTTAAGTTATATGGTCTGGAGCGGGACGAATTGAAGGGCACAGTAGCCTTGGCGCGGGGCTTTCACAAGAAATCCCTCGCGCGAGCCCGGAGAGCGCCGGACCGCACTTCACCGCTCCGATAGGATCGAACGTCAGTTCAGCAGGCCGCCACCGTCGATATAGACGATCGCTCCGGTGGCGAAACCATTCGCCATGAAGGCGTGGATCTGCATGGCAATGTCCTCCGCCACGCCGACACGGCCGACCGGCAGGGTGGCGGCCGTCTTGGCGAGCATCTCGCGGCGGGCAGCTTCCGGCATGGCGGCCCGGATCGGCGTGTCGATGATGCCGGGGGAAACGCAATTCACCCGCACCGGCGCCAGTTCAAGGGCAAGCGCGCGGGTGAGCGACTCGAGCGCGCCATTTGCCGCGCCGACGATGGCGGAATTGACCCGCGGGCGAATGCTGAGGAAGCCGGAGACGAGCGTGAGCGAACCGCCGGCGCGGATGTCGGCGTTGCGCGCAACGCGCCAGGCACCCCAGAACTTGCCTTCCATGGTCGCGCGCACGTCTTCCATGGCCACGGTCTTGAACGGCCCGGTGCGCAGCTGCGCGGCGGTGACCACCACATGATCGACCGGACCACAGGCGCGGAACAGCGCGGCCACGCTGTCGTCGCTGGTGACATCGGTCGCGATGCCCTCGGCGCCCAGCCGCTCGGCGGCCGCCTTCACGCGCTCGGCATTGCGCGAGGCGATCACGACCTCGGCGCCCTGAGCCTTCGCCATTTCGGCGGTCGCAAGACCGATACCCGACGACCCTCCGACGACGACGACCTTCTTCCCCCCGAGCATCACGCCCTCCCTTTCTCATTGTTTACTGGCCGCAAAAGCCGATCGGGGCCGACCTTAAATCATCCCCGCCGTCTACAACAATATGGCGTACGATTTCATATTGAGAAACGGATCGAATCGGCGCGCTGCGTCACGCGCGGCGGCGCAGCCGTCCGAACAGCCAGACCGCATAAACGCCGGCGAGCCCGAGCGCGAGGCCGAACCAGGTGACGGCGTATTGCAGGTGATTGTTGGGCAAATGCACCGCCAGCTTGCCGGGCAGCGGCAGGCCGCCGGGCGGAATCGGCGCTTCCTGGTCGATATAGAAGGGCGCGATCGCTCCCCACTTCTTCGCCTGCGCCATGGCCGACGTGTCGCGCAGATACCAGACATTCGCCTTCGGATCGTCGGCCGGCGTGAACAAGCCACGGCTCTCCGGCCAGCGCATCGCCCCGACAATATCGACGGTGCCGCGCGGCTGCCCTTGAGCGCGCGTCGATGGATCTTTGCGGTCGGGCGGCACGAAGCCGCAGTCGACCACGATGATGCTCCCGTCCGGCAGCCGTGCCGGTGCAAACACGAAATAGCCGGGGCCTTTCACGTCGGGGCGGACGCCCGAACCGGCGGCATAGACCAACGCCTCTTCGCCGGCGATAAATTCGGCCGAAAACCGAACGCGCCGGTATTCGTCCTTGTCCGGAACGAGGCCCGGCCAATCGGCGCGGGGCGGCAAATCGCGCGGAGCGGCATCGAACCGCTCGGTCATGGTCGCGATCAGGTTTTCCTTCCAGGCTTTGCGCTCGAGCTGCCAGACGCCGAGCCCGATCAGAATGACTAGGCAAACGAGCGTGAATGCCGTCGCTGCGATGGCGCCGCCACGGGAACTTTCCTGCATAGCGGTCACGTGTCGGATTTATTGACCAACCGGCCCGGTTCAGCCTTGTGGTGGTATTGCAGCGCGATCAGCAGCCCCTTGATCAGCCGCAGCGGCAATATCGTCACGAGGACGATCAGCGGCAGCCAGAGCGCGGCATGCACCCAATAAGGCGGCTGATAGACGATCTCGGTCACCATGGCCGCGAACACCACGATGAAACCGCCGATCAAAATCACGAACACGGCGGGTCCGTCGCCGGAATCGGCGAAGGAATAGTCGAGGTCGCACTTTTCGCAGCGGGGCCGCAGCGACAGGAACCCCTGAAACAGGTGGCCTTCGCCGCAGCGCGGGCAGCGGCCGGCGAGGCCGCGTCCGATGGGCAGGCTGCCGGTCGACGGTTGGTCATTCATGGTCCGATCCTCAAACGCAAAAGGGCGGCGCATTGACGCCGCCCTTGTCTATTTCACCTTACCATCAGGTTCACTCGGGATGCGGCATGCCCGCGCCCCACACATATATGCAGGCGAACAGGAACAGCCACACCACGTCGACGAAATGCCAGTACCAGGCGGCGAATTCGAAGCCAAGATGCTGGGTCGGCGTGAAGTGTCCCTTCAGCACGCGCACCAGGCACACGAGCAGGAAGATCGTGCCGATGATCACGTGCGCGCCGTGGAAGCCGGTCGCCATGAAGAAGCTGGCGCCGTAGATGTTGCCGCTGAAGTGGAACGTCGCGTGCGAATATTCGTAGGCCTGCACGCAGGTGAAGGTGGCGCCCAAGAGGACGGTGAGGATCAGGCCCCACTTCACGCCCTGACGGTCGTTCTCGAGCAGCGCGTGATGCGCCCAAGTGACCGTGGTGCCCGAGGTGAGCAGGATCAGCGTGTTGAGCAGCGGCAGATGCCAGGGATCGAAGGTTTCGATGCCCTTGGGCGGCCACACGCCGCCGGTGAAGGCGACACGGGCGACTTCCTTGGCCGCATCGGGGAACAGCGCCGTGTTGAAATAGGCCCAGAACCAGGCGACGAAGAACATCACCTCGGAGGCGATGAACAGGATCATGCCGTAGCGGTGCGAGATCTGCACCACGCGGGTATGGAAGCCGCCGTGCTCGGCCTCGTTGATGACGTCGCTCCACCAGCCGATGAAGGTGTAGAGCACGCCGAGCGCGCCGATGCCGAACACCACCGGAGCGGCGGCGAACATATGGTGCATCCAGGTGATCGCTCCGACCGCCATGATGAAGGCGGACAGCGAACCGATGGCCGGCCACGGGCTCGGATCGACCAGGTGGTAGTCATGGTGTTTGGCGTGGGCGTCGGCCATCGTTGTCGTCTCCGTTCCAGTCCCCTGTAATACGGCGCTGCGAGCGCCCCTTACTTTCCTCTACAATTTGTTCGAAGCTTTCGTCGGCACCTCGGCGACCGGACGCTCCGCATCCGGCTGGCGGTAGAAGGTGTAGGACAGCGTGATCGTGTTGAGATCGGTCTGGTCGCTGTCCTTGTCGATCGACGGGTCGACATAGAAAACGACCGTCATCTCGCGCGATTCGCCCGCCTTGAGCGTCTGCTGCGTGAAGCAGAAACAGTTGATCTTGTTGAAGTAGGCGCCGACTTGCGGCGGCGAGACGTTGTAGGAGGCCTGCGCGGTGATCTCGCGCGCCGCCAGGTTGATGACCTTGTAGTGGACGGTCGTCACCTCGCCGATGCGCACCTTGACCTCGTTCTGCTCCGGCTCGAAGCGCCACGGCAGGCCGGGCGCGACATTGGAGTCGAAGCGGATGCTCAATGTGCGGTCGAGGATATGATCGGGCGCCTTTTCGGCGACCTGCGTGGTGCCGCCGTAACCCGTGGTGCGGCAGAACCAGTTGTAGAACGGCACCGCCGCATAGGCCGCGCCGATCATCAGCGCGACGACCGCACCGCAGGTGGCGGCGACGGCGATATCGCGCCGCAGCAGCTTCTTGTCGTGGTGAGGAACGGGTGCGGTCATCGGTCCCAAGCTCACATGGGTCGAACCAGGACGCCCGGTCCCTTGACCAGGGTCATGGCATAGAACAGCACGACAAGCGCCCCGAGCGCCAAGGCAATCGCGATCGAGCGCGAACGCCGAGCGCGCCGCTGCGCCTCGGTGAGCACCACGCCGTCGTCGTCCTTGCGGTCCTGGTCCATGGCGATACCGGTGCTCACGCCGCCAACCGGGCCATCAGCCCGCCCCAACCGCGCTCCGCCAGCAGAACGGCGAACAGCAGGAACAGATACAAAATGGAAAAGGCGAAAAGACGCCGGCAGGCGGTTTCGGCGGGCCGGCGCTCGCGCAGAACCTGCCAGGCGAGCACCAGCATGATCGCTCCGGTCGCCACCGACGTAATACCGTAGAGAAGGCCGGCATAGCCGAGCGCCCACGGCGCGATGCCGAGCGGCACCAGGATCAGCGTGTAGAGCATGATCTGCCGCCGGGTGGTCATGTCACCCGAGGCCACCGGCAGCATCGGCACGCCGGCGCGGGCATAGTCCTCGGCACGGTAAAGCGCGAGCGCCCAGAAATGCGGCGGCGTCCAGAAGAAGATGATCAGGAAAAGGAGGATCGGTTCGAGCGACAGCGAGCCCGTCACGGAAGCCCAGCCGATCATCGGCGGGAAGGCACCGGCGGCGCCCCCGATGACGATGTTCTGCGGCGTCGCCCGCTTGAGCCAGACCGTGTAGATGACGACGTAGAAGAAGATGGTGAAGGCGAGCAGCGCACCCGCCAACCAGTTCACCAGCAGGCCGAGCGTCGCCACCGCGAAACCTGACAGGGTTAGTCCGAAGGCGAGCGCCTCGCCCGGCTTGACCCGCCCCATCGGCACCGGCCGGCGGGACGTACGGGTCATCACCGCGTCGATATCGGCGTCGTACCACATGTTGAGTGCGCCGGACGCCCCCGCGCCCACCGCGATGCACAGAAGCGCGGTGAAAGCGGTGAGCGGATGCAGCGTCCCCGGCGCGACCGCGAGTCCGGTCAACGCCGTGAACACCACCAGCGACATCACCCGCGGCTTGAGCAGGGCGATGTAGTCGCCAACGCTGGCGAGACTCGGCTCGTCGAGAGCGACGTCCGATCCGGCGGTCAGGGGACCGCGCAAGCCTGCGCCTTCGCTGACGAGCGACATGGATTACGCCAATCCTACTTGATCCGCGGCAGCGTCTCGAACTGATGGAACGGCGGCGGCGACGACAGCGTCCATTCCAGCGTGGTCGCACCCGGGCCCCACGGATTGGCCGCGGCGGCACGCTTCTTCGCGAAGGCTTCGATCACGCCGTAGAAGAAGATCAGCACGCCGACGCCCGAGATGTACGAGCCGTAGGACGAGACCATGTTCCAGCCGTGGAACGCGTCCGGATAGTCCACGTAGCGGCGCGGCATGCCGGCGAGCCCGAGGAAGTGCATCGGGAAGAAGATCAGGTTCACGCCGATGAAGGTGACCCAGAAATGCGCCTTGGCGATGGTCTCGTTGTACATGTAGCCGCTCATCTTCGGGAACCAGTAGTACCAGCCGCCGAAGATGGCGAAGACCGCGCCGAGCGAGAGCACGTAGTGGAAGTGCGCCACCACGTAATAGGTGTCCTGCAGCACGCGGTCGACGCCGGCATTGGCGAGCACCACGCCGGTCACGCCGCCGACCGTGAACAGGAAGATGAAGCCGAGCGCCCACAGCATTGGCGCGCGGAACTCGATCGAGCCGCCCCACATGGTAGCGATCCAGGAGAAGATCTTCACGCCGGTCGGCACCGCGATCACCATGGTGGCGGCGACGAAATAGGCCTGCGCGCCGGTCGAGAGGCCGACCGTGTACATGTGGTGCGCCCAGACCACGAAGCCGATGCCGCCGATGGCGACCATGGCATAGGCCATGCCGAGATAGCCGAACACCGGCTTGCGGCTGAAGGTGGAGACGATCTGGCTGATCATGCCGAAGCCCGGCAGAATCAGGATGTACACTTCGGGGTGACCGAAGAACCAGAACAGATGCTGGAACAGGATCGGGTCGCCGCCGCCTTCGGCCGAGAAGAAGGTGGTGCCGAAGTTACGGTCGGTCAGCAGCATCGTGATCGCGCCGGCGAGGACGGGCAGCGACAGGAGCAGCAGGAACACCGTCACCAGGATCGACCACACGAACAGCGGCATCTTGTGCAGGGTCATGCCCGGCGCGCGCATATTGAAGATGGTGGTGATGAAGTTGATGGCGCCGAGGATCGACGACGCACCGGCGAGATGCAGCGACAGGATCACGAAGTCCACCGCCGGGCCGGGATGGCCCGAGGTCGACAACGGCGCGTAGATGGTCCAGCCCGTGCCGGCACCGAGCGAGCCCGGCTCGCCCTCGACGAACAGCGAGGTCAAGAGCAGCGCGAACGACGCGGGCAGCAGCCAGAACGAGATGTTGTTCATGCGCGGGAACGCCATGTCCGGCGCCCCGATCATCAGCGGCACGAACCAGTTGCCGAAGCCGCCGATCATGGCGGGCATGACCATGAAGAAGATCATGATCAGACCATGCGCCGTGGTGAACACGTCGAATTCGTGCGACGAGGGGAAGAACTGGATGCCGGGGTTCTGCAGTTCCAGGCGGATGGCGATCGACAGCAGCCCGCCGATGACGCCGGCCATCAGCGCGAACACCAGGTACATCGTGCCGATGTCCTTGTGGTTCGTCGAATAGACAAAGCGCCGCCATCCGGTGGGGTGATGCTCGTGAGCCTCGTGCGCGCCGTGTGCTGCAGCCGTGTTGCTAGCCATCGTGATTGTCCCTCGACCCTTCGCCTTCGTCGCCCGCTATTATATTCAAATTTTTATATACGTCACCGGAGATCGGCGGCCGCCGCGACCGTGGTCGGGCGGCTGTCGTCGGCGGCGTACTTCTTCTTCGCCTGATCGAGCCAGGCCGTGTATTCCTTCTCGCTGACGACGTGCACCACGATCGGCATGAAGGCGTGGTCGCGGCCGCACAGCTCGGAACACTGGCCGTAATAGCGGCCTTCGCGCTCGGCCTTGAACCAGGTCTCGTTCACGCGGCCCGGAACGGCGTCGATCTTGACGCCGAACGACGGCACCGCCCAGGAGTGGATCACGTCGGCGCCGGTGGTCAGCACGCGCACCACCTTGTTCACCGGCACCACCATCTCGTTGTCGACCGAGAGCAGGCGCGGCTGGCCGGGCTTGAGATCGGCGTCCTGCACCATCAGCGAATCGAACTCGAACTTGGAGTCCGGATAGCTGTAGCTCCAGAACCACTGCTTGCCGGTCGCCTTCACCGTCACGTCGGCTTTCGGGGTGTTGAGCTGGAAGAACAGCAGGCGGAACGACGGCACCGCGATCGTCACCAGGATGAGCACCGGGACGACGGTCCAGATCACCTCGATCATGGTGTTGTGGGTGGTGCGCGAAGGCACGGGATTCGCGCGGGCGTTGAAACGCACCATCACGTAAATCAGGAGCGCCAGCACGAACAGCGTGATGGCGACGATGATCCACACCAGGAAGTCATGGAACCAGATGATGTCCTCCATCACCGGGGTCCCGGCGGCCTGCAGGCCAATCTGCCAGGGGTGGGGCTGGCCGGTAGCGGCCGTGGCGGCAAGGGCGGCGGCCCCTCCGGCAAGAACGGTCACACCCGTGACCACGAATGCGATCAACCGCTTGAGCACCAGCATTGTCGAATGCGCTCCCTCGACGAAATGAGCAGCCCTTGAACAGGCCCATTTTTGCCGCCCACCCAGAGAAGATGTTCGGCGCGGCCCCACCGGGCACGGCTAAATGGCCACGGGCGTGGCACCATCGACGGCGCGGGGGACGGGAAAATCCCGACCTCTCAAACCACAATTCGGAATGACCTGCAATGCGCCTGATTAAAAGTCCCATGCGACAATCGGTTTAGCGCCGCGCAAAATAGTTCCCGCGCCGGCGGAAGTGGCTGCCGCGCAAGCCCCGGGCCCCTCGCCCGCAAGGTGCGCTAAAACAGCGCGGGCGGCGGGCGCCGTAATTACGCCACGCGCGGCGCCTTCAGATGCGGCAGACCTCGGCGCTCCACGCGCCCGGCCGTCTCGCTCCCGGTCATCTTATTGACAGGATTGCCCGGGCAAGACCGGGCGGGGACGACTAGAATGCCGCCCGGGGTGGCGATTCGCCTGAGCGTGCCGAAGGCGACCCGGGGCGGGCATGGCGCTCGCGCCAAAGGACTGAAGAATGGGCATTTTCGAGCATGGCAGGCATGCGCCCGCGCGCCGGGCCTGGGGACTGGCGATGGCCTTGGCGGCCGCGCTCATGGCCGTGCCGGCCGAGCGCGCGGCGGCGCAGGGGGCGGTCCGGTCGGTCCACAAGGACTGGCAGATCCGCTGCGACACCCCGCCGGGCGCCAAGTCGGAGCAGTGCGCGCTGATCCAGAGCGTCACCTCCGAGGAGCGGGCCAATATCGGCCTCACCGTGATCGTGCTCAAGACCGCCGATCAGAAGAGCAAGCTGATGCGGGTGGTGGCGCCGCTCGGCGTCCTGCTGCCCTCGGGCCTGGGGCTCAAGATCGACCAGACCGATATCGGCCGCGCCGGCTTCGTGCGCTGCCTGCCGAGCGGCTGCATCGCCGAAGTGGTGATGGACGACGAACTGCTCAAGAAACTGCGCAACGGCAAGACCGCGACCTTCATCATCTTCCAGACGCCGGAGGAAGGGATCGGCTTCCCGATGAGCCTGGCGGGCTTCGGCGAGGGCTACGACAAGCTGCCGTGACGCTCTTTACCCTCCCCCTGGCCGGGAGGGTGAAGCAGGCCGCAGGCGCTGAGCGGCGATGCCGGACGCCCCGCCGTCCCGCGCCGATCGAATTCAGGTCTTGGTCACCGTCAGCGAATAGCGCGCGTCCGCGGCCAGGCATTCGGCTTCCGGCAGGCCCAGTTCCTTGCGCACGATATTGGTGCCGAGCACCATGGAGACCATCTTGTAGCCGGCATGGCGGCGGGCCATGCCTTCGCGGCCCATGCCGCAATCGGACGAAATGACCAAACGTTCGGGCGGAATGTATTTGAGCGCCGCACGAATGAGCGCGGCGACCTCGTCCGGCCGCTCCACCTGCAAGGTGTGATGGTCGATCACGCCGATGACGATCTTCTTGTCCTTGATGATCGAGCCGATGGCTTCGAGATCGCCGGTGCCCGAAGACGCGGTTTCGAAGGTGATGGCGTCGCAGTCGAGCCTGTTGAGCGCTTCCAGCGTCGGCTTGTAGCTCTGCGCCTCGCGGAAGATGCGCTGCTGGCTCGGATTGCCCCAACAGGTGTGGCACCACACCTCGGTCTTTTCGCGCAGCCCCTTCACGGTCTTGTTGAAGATGTCCACCAGGTCGCCCACGTCGAGCTTGCCGAAGGCCTTGCCGCGCACCGGCACCATGTGGATCTGCGGCTCCTCCATCTGCACCACCGGGCAGCCGGCATCGGCCAGTTCGTTGAGTTCGGCATTGAGCGCGGCGGAAAAGGCCATCGTGCGCTCGACCGGGTCCTTGTAATAGGTGTCGGCGCAAGAGGCGGCGAGCAGTTCGGGCAGGATGGTGCCGAACTTGATCGGCTTCTTGGTCATGCGCTGCGCCACCTTCCACAGCGAGGCGTATTGCAGATTGCCGCGGCCGATCGGCCCGACGATCTTCGGAAACACGCGCGCTTCCAGGAAGTCGTGCAGGATGTGGCCGCGCGGATAGGCTACCGCCCCCACATTATAGACGGCGGGCTCGGGCTCCTTGGAAAAGCCGGACATGTGCGTGAGCGGATAGCTCTGCCAGCTCATGCCGCCCACTTCCTCGTCGTAATGCGCATCGCCGTCGGTGCAGATGTCGAGGCCGGCGATCTCCTGCGCGCGCAGGAAGGACGACACCGCGTCCTCGTATTGCTCGCGGTAGCGCGAGTTCACCATCGCCTCGAGGAAGCTCTTGTCGCCGAGCGTGGCGGTGTACCAGGTCGGCCGCGGCAATGAGCCGATGATCGACGTGGGTAGAACGACGTTGGCGGAGCCTTTGAACATTTCCCGTCCCCTCGATGCGCTTCTTTCGTTACGAGAGAATTTGCGCATTTTTTGAATTTCTCGCAACATGCGCCGCGCCCGGCGTCGCGACGTTTTCGCATGCTGGAAATTCGCATCGCTCACCAATAGGAACGAGAAAACGGACATGAAGTTGGGATTCGTTGGGCTGGGCGCGATGGGCCAATTGATCGTTCCGCGCCTGATGACGGCGGGGCATCAGGTCACCGGCTGGAACAGGTCGCGCGACAAGGCCGAGGCGCTGATCGAGGCCGGCATGGGATGGGCGGACACGCCGCGCGAAGTCGCCGCGCAATCCGAAATCGTGTTCTCCATCGTCACCGATTCAAAGGCGGTGAAGGCGGTGGCGCTCGGGCCGGACGGCATCGTCGCCGGGCTCAAACCGGGCGGCATCTATATCGACATGAGCACGATCGAGCCGGAGGAAAGCCGCGCGGTCGCCGCCGAATTCGCAAAACACGGTTCGATCATGCTCGATGGGCCGATTTCCGGCTCGCCGGTCACGGTCGTGCAGGGCAATGCCTCGGTGATGATCGGCGGCGACGAGGCGGCTTTCGAGCGCGCCAAGCCGGTTTTGCTCGCGATCGGCCCGAAGGTCACGCGCATCGGTGGCAACGGGCTCGCCTGCCAGATGAAGATCGCGGTCAATCTGTTGCTGATGGTCGAGGTGATCTGTTTCGGCGAAGCGGTGGCGCTCGCCGAAAAAGGCGGCGTCTCGCGCGAGGCGGCGGTCGACGCCATTCTCAAGAGCGTGGCGGCCTCGCCCGTCCTCGGCTATCGCGGCCCGTTCATCCTGGAAGGCAAAATGCCGGAGGTGCCGCTCGCCGACGTCACCTTGCAGCAAAAGGACATGATCCTGGCGCTCAATCTCGGACGCAGGCTCGGCAGCCCGGTGCCGCTCGCCGCCGCCGCCAATGAAATCATGAACGCCTGCCGCGGTCTCGGCATCGACGCCAACGATTTCGTGGTCGCGCACCGCGTCTACCGCAAGCTCGGAGGTCAGGAATGACATCGCAAGGTGAAAAATTCGGTGCCGCGCTGGCGCGTGCCGTGAAGGGAGCAAAGGCTGTCATGAACGAAGAGAAGAAGGCGCCGGTGATGTACATCACCAACATCAAGGACGTGCCGAAGGTCGAGGGTCTCAAGCGGGACGACGGCTGGGTCGACATGCAGGTGCAGTTCCTGATCGACAAGAAATCGGCCGGCGCCGATCACGTCGTGGGCTGGACCGTGCTGAAGCCGGGCGCGCGCCACGAGAACCATCGCCATCACAATTGCGACGAGTTCTTCATCGTGCTCAAGGGCCACGGCCACATCTACACCGATCACGGCGACACCCCGTCGAAGGAAGGCGACGTGGTCTATTCACCGCGCGGCTGCTGGCACGGCTTCAACAATACGTCCAACGAGGACGTGGTGCTGGTGTGGGGCTGGATGGGCGCCGGCTCGATCGAGGCCTCCGGCTACGAAGTGCATCCGGAGAGTCACAAGTAGCTGGCTGTAGCCGTTGTTCTGCGCGCCGCGGCCGCGCATGGCCTTTACCCTCCCCCTTGCGGGGAGGGTGAAGAAACGGCGCGCGCACGAACTCGAAAAAGAGGAAACGCCTCACCATGACCTCCCTCATCGCCAAAGGCATGACCGAACAGCTCGCGACGCGGCGCGCGCGCATCGCGGCGGGCGAGAAACCGCTCGGCTGGAAGGTCGGCTTCGGCGCGCCCGCCAGCCTGCAGCGGCTCGGCCTTAAGGCGCCGCTGGTCGGCTACCTGATGGAGGGCGCGCAAGTCGCGTCGGGCGGCGCGGTGTCGCTGAAAGGCTGGGCGAAGCCGGTAGCCGAGCCGGAAATCGCCGTGCGCATGGCCCGCGATCTCGCAGCGAACGCGGCGCCCGATGCGGTGCTGGCGGCGATCGACAGTATCCGCCCGGCCATCGAGCTCGCCGATCTCGATCCCATGCCGGAGCCCGGCAATCTCGATGCGGTGCTCGCGGGCGACATCTATCAGCGCCATGTGCTGCTCGCGCCGCAGGCCCGCGGGGGCGGCCGTATCGAAGGTCTCACCTCGCGCCTGATCCGCCGCGGCGCGGAAGCCAGCCGCACCAGCGACCCGGAGGCGCTCACCGGCAAGCTCCTCGACATCGTCGCGCATGTCGCCACGACGCTCGCGGCCTATGGCGAGACGCTTTCGGCCGGCGACATCATCATCACCGGATCGATCACCCCGCCGGTGATGCTGGAAGCCGACGAGACCGCGCTTGCGCACGCGATCGATCCGATCGGCGAGGTGAGCGTACGGTTCACGCGGGAATGAGGCGATCGTCTTCCGCATGATTCTCAGCACAAGAGAATCGAGCATCATTCCATGACTCGCCAGTCGGTAGTGCTCGTGTTACTGCTCTGCTCAGGGGACGGGCGGCACGGGCGGAATTCACAGTGGTCTTCGTCAAGCCGATCGGGGGCAAGAAGCTACTAGGGTCGGCTGGCCGGCATTCCGTCATTACGGACCGAAAGGCAGCGGACGGCGGCACCGATGCCGGCTGCACATCGGGCGAACTTCTGCTGCTGGCGATCGGTTCCTGCGCCACCGGATCGGTGCGCAAAGCGCTGGCGCAGCGCGGCGACCCCATCGACGACATCCGTGTCGAAGTCGAACTCACGCCCGCCACGATAGATGGCGCGCGCGACGGCATTCTGATCACCGTTTATCTGCCCCGGAGCGTACTCGCCGAGGGCACCGAGCCGATTGCAGCCGCGGCCACCGCCGGCGGCGTCGTCAGCCGGATCGTCCTCGGCTCCGAAGTTCACGTGCGCTGCCGGCCGATCGAAGAATTCCATCCCACCTTGTAGGAAAATTGGACGCAATCCATGGCCGCTTCCGTTTCCGATGCTGCCGCCCTGGTGACTCCCGAATGGATGGCGGCTCACGCCGACGATCCGAACGTCCGCCTGATCGAAATTGCGGGGCTCGGGCAGGACGACATGCGGGCCTACAACGCAGGCCACATCCCCGGGGCCACCGGCTGGAAGTGGAAGGACATGCTGTGGGACATCCACATGCGCGACTTCCCGAGTCCGGAAAATTTCGCCGCCCGGCTCTCCGCCGAGGGCATCGGCAACGACACGACGGTGGTGTTCTACGGCGAGGACATCCAGTTCGGCATCTATGCCTGGTGGGCGTTCCGCTATTGCGGCCATCGCGACGTTCGCCTGCTCGACGGCGGCCGTTACAGCTGGCGCGCGGAAGGCCGGCCGCTCTCGACCGATGCTCCGCAACAGGCGCCGGCCACGCATTACCGGCCCGTTGAACGCCGCGAATCCATGCGCACCCATCGCGACGCCGTGCTGGCCGCGCTCGGCGACCGACGCACCGTCATTCTCGACGCCCGTTCGCCGGAAGAATACAGCGGTCAACGCGTCGGTGGCCCCGGCGGCCCCGATGTTGGCGCCGTGCGTTACGGACGCATTCCGGGCGCGCGCCACCTCTACTACGCCGACCTGCTGACCGCCGATAAGCGCTTCAAGCCGGCCTCCGAGCTCGCTTCGCTCGTTGCTGCGCGCGGGGTCGAACCCGGCGACGAGGTCATCGCCTATTGCCGCATGAGTCACCGCGCGACAGTCGTCCATTTCGCGCTGACGCAAATTCTCGGCTTCGAGAATGTCCGCGTCTACGACGGATCATGGACGGAATGGGGCAATCTGGTCGGCGTGCCAATCGAACGCTGAACAAAAAACACGAAAACAAACGGGAGGAAACATGAAACGATTGCTGGTTACAGTGGTCGCCTTGATGGCTTTGGGCGGTGCGCTGCCCGCGACCGCGCAGAAATACCCGGCCAAGCCGGTGCGCATCATCGTCCCGACGGCGCCGGGCGGCGGCGTCGACATTCTCGCGCGCCTGATCGGACAGAAGCTGAGCGACCGGCTCGGCGAACAGTTTTTTATCGACAATCGGCCTGGCGCGGCCGGCGTGATCGGCACGCGCGCGGTGTCTGCCTCGGAACCGGACGGCTACACATTGCTCATGGCACCGAGCAGCATCGCCATCACCGCCGCCATCAAGAAGAAACTGCCCTATGACCTCGCCCGCGATCTGGCGCCGGTCATGAGCGTGGCATCCACGCCCTATGCACTGATCGTCAACCCGTCGCTGCCGGTTCACTCGGTTCAGGAATTGATCGCCTACGCCAAAGCCAATCCCGGCAAGATCAATGTCGGGTCGGCCGGCGTCGGCAGCGCCTCGCATCTGGCGGCCGAAATGTTCGATACGCAGGCCGGGATCAAGATGACGCACGTGCCGAACAAGGGCATGGGGCCGGCGATGATCGACCTGCTGGGCGGTCAGGTCACCGTGCTGTTCGCCGGCCTGCCGGCCTCGCTCAAGGCCGAGAAGGCCGGCAAAGTGCGCGTGCTCGCCGTCGCCGACCCGAAACGCTCCTCGCTGCTGCCGAACATGCCGACCATCGCCGAGTCGGGGCTGCCCGGTTATGAGGTCGACAACTGGATCGGCATGCTGGCGCCCGCCGGCGTCGACCAGAAAATCGTGAGCCAGCTCAATCACGAGATCGTGGCGATCCTCAATGCCCCGGAAACCCGGAACAGGCTGATCGAGATGGGCTTCGAGCCGGTGGGCAGTTCGTCCGAGGCATTCGCCGCGCAACTTCACGGTGACGTCAAGAAGTGGGCTGACATCGCCAAACAGGCGGGCGTTGCGCCGAACTGAACACCCGCTCAGCGCACCTCCAGCACCAGCTTGCCCTGCAAGTGGCGGCCTTCGCTCACGCGGTGGGCCTCGACGGCGTCGGTGAGCTTGTAGCGCACGATGGTCGGCGGCCGGATCGCGCCGGCCTCGAACAGCGCCAGCATGCGTTCGAGATGCGCACGGTCGCGCTTCACGTCGGGCTTCAAGGTCACGACGTCGCTGCGATGCGCGGTCTCGGGCGCCGGTGCGATCCACACCAGCTTGCCGCCGGGCTTGAGCACTTCATAGGAGCGGGCGCGCACATCGGCGCCGCCGACGGTGTCGTAGACCACGTCGCAGATCGGCCCGATCTTGGTGAAGTCTTCGGTGCGGTAGTCAATCACGCGGTCGGCGCCGAGACTCTTCACATAGGCGTGGTTGTCCGCACTGGCGGTCGCGATCACGGTCGCGCCGAGATGCCTGGCCAATTGCACCGCGAATCCGGCGACGCCGCCGGCCCCTCCCTGGATGAGAATGGTCTGCCCCGCCTCGAGCGCGGCCACGTCTTCGATGCTCGTGATGGCGGTGAGGCTGATGAGACCGAGCGCCGCGGCCTCGGCATGGCTGAGCGTGGCCGGCTTCCTGGCGACGAGCGCGGCCTTGATCGCGACCTTCTCGGCATAGGTCCCCTCGATACCCTGGTCGAGCACGCCGAACACCGCATCGCCGACCTTGATGTCGCTGACGCCGGGGCCGGTCTGGGCGACCACGCCGGAAAAGTCGCGTCCGAGGATGTGCGGAAACCGGGCGAGCTGATAGCGGCCATTGCCGCGCCGCACCTTGGGATCGGCGCCATTGACGCTGGCCGCATAAATATCGACCACGATTTCGCCGGAACCCGCCACCGGGTCCGGCACCTCGTCATAGCGCAGCATCTCCGGGCCGCCATGGCCGGTCAAAATCATCGCTTTCATGTCAGGGCCCTTCCTCGGAACAACGGCCTCATAACCCTATCGCCCGCGGCGGGTCCAGCCGTACCCTCGCCAAATCGCCCCAAAGTGCCTATCTGATGGGTCTGAGGGCGCCACCCAAGAGAGGTTTACGCATGGATCCCGCCATTTCCTCGCTTATCGACCGCGCCGGCCTCGACAAGGCCAAAGTGCGCCAGATCATCGGGCGGGGGCTCGAAGGTGCCGACGACGGCGAGTTGTTCCTGGAATACCGCCAGGCCGAGGTGCTGGTGTTCGACAATGGGCGCCTCAAGCAGGCGACCTACGACACCGCGCAGGGCTTCGGTCTGCGCGCGGTGAAGGACGAGGCGGTCGGCTATGCGCATGCCTCCGACGTGTCGGAAGCCGCGCTCGCCCGCGCGGCCGAGGCGGTGCGCGCGGTCAAGGGCGGTTACGGCGGCAAATATGCCGAGCCGCCGGGCCGCACCAACGCCAAGCTCTATGGCGACGAAAACCCGCTCGGCCAACCCGCCTTCGACGCCAAGGTGAGGCTGCTCGAACAGATCGACGCCTATGCGCGCGCCAAGGACCCGCGCGTACGGCAAGTATCGGCGAGCATCGCCGCGACCTGGCAGGTGGTCGAGATATTGCGTGCCGACGGGCAGACCTATCGCGACATCCGCCCGCTGGTCCGGCTCAATGTTTCCGTGGTGGCCGGCGACGGCGAGCGCCAGGAGTCCGGCAGCTACGGTTTAGGCGGCCGCGAAGGCTACGAGCGATTCATCGCCGCGCATTCCTGGCAGGGTGCCGTGGACGAAGCCCTGCGCCAGGCGCTGGTCAATCTCGAGGCCGTGCCTGCGCCGGCCGGCGAGATGGACGTCGTGCTCGGCGCCGGCTGGCCGGGCGTGATGCTGCACGAGGCGGTCGGCCACGGGCTCGAGGGCGATTTCAACCGCAAGAAGACCTCCGCCTTCGCCGGACTGATGGGCCAGCAGGTCGCCGCCAAGGGCGTGACCGTGATCGACGACGGCACCATGCAGGCGCGGCGCGGCTCGCTCTCCATCGACGACGAAGGCACGCCCACCAATCGCACGGTGCTGATTGAGGACGGCATCCTGGTCGGCTACATGCAGGACCGGCAAAACGCCCGGCTGATGGGCATGAAGCCGACCGGCAACGGCCGGCGCGAGAGCCACGCGCATGTGCCCATGCCGCGCATGACCAATACCTGCATGATTGCGGGCCAGCACGACCCGAAGGAAATCATCGCCTCGGTGAAGAACGGCATCTACGCCGTGAACTTCGGGGGCGGCCAGGTCGACATCACCTCGGGCAAATACGTGTTTCAGTGCACCGAGGCTTACAAGATCGAGAACGGCAAGGTGACCGCGCCGGTGAAGGGCGCCATGCTGATCGGCAACGGTCCGACCGACCTGCACCGCATCACCATGATCGGCAACGACTTCGCGCTCGATCCCGGCATCGGCACCTGCGGCAAGAACGGCCAGGGCGTGCCGGTCGGCGTCGGCCAGCCGACCTTGCGCATGGACAAGATCACGGTCGGCGGGACCGCGTCATGACGAGCACCCGGCAAAACGACGCGGCGCAAGAACAGTCCGGCCTGCGCGGCTGGGCCAAGAGCGCGGTCGATATTGTCGTCATCGTCCTGCTGGTGCTCGTCGGCAAAACCGCCATCGCCGAACCGTTTTACGTCCCCTCGGGTTCGATGGAGCCGACCTTGCTGATCGGCGACGAACTGGTCGCGAACAAATTCGCCTACGGCTACAGCACGGCTTCGCTGCCTTCATTCGTGGTGCTGCCCGAGACCGGACGTCTGTTCGGATCGCTTCCCAAGCGCGGCGACGTGGTGGTGTTCCGCTGGCCGGGCAACCGCAGCCAGGTCTGGGTGAAGCGCGTGATCGGGCTGCCGGGCGACCACATCGCGCTCCGCGACGGCCGCGTCATTATCAATGGCGAACCCGTGGGGCTGCGGCCGGACGGCACCGGCGGGGCGGAAAACGAGGATGGCACGCAGGCGCCCGCCGCGCGTTATATCGAGACGCTGCCGGGCGGCCGCGAGCACGTAATCTTCAAGCTCGGCGGTTACGACCCGCTCGACAATGTCCCGGATACGCTGGTGCCGCCGGGCCACCTCTTCGTCATGGGCGACAACCGCGACAACTCGGCCGACAGCCGGGTGCCGGTCACGGCGGGCGGCGTCGGTCTGCTGCCGGTATCCGACCTGGTGGGACGCGTGGACGCGATCGTGGGGTCCTGGGACCTCGGCATGAAGGACCGGCCGATCTGGACCTGGCCGGAAGGCCTGCGGCTGTCGCGGTTTTTCACAGCGGTGCATTAGGGCCAATGCCGTCGGTGTGAAATCCGAGTAGCCGTGAGGCACCGCGCGTACCCTTCCCGCCATGCGCATTGACCTCGCGCATGATGGGAGGCGCCGATGATGGGCGAGCGCCAAGTTCGCAAACGCGCCGTCGATCTGTTCGTCGAGACCGCGTTGCGCGACGAAGCACGCCGTCCGCGCATCGGCCTTTCCGAAATATTGGAGCTGCGTGTGCGCTACCGGCCGGATTGAAGATAATCCACAAGCTGGATGTCGTCGCCACCCGGAAACCGCCGAGGCCGCACTCCGGCTGGCTGGCGACGCATGATCCGTTCGCGATTGATCGCCGCTTGCTGAAGGGCACGATCGCCGATCTGGCGCAGAGCCGCGATGCGGTCATCGCGGCGCGCGATCTCTTGTTCAGCGGCCTTTAAATCTGCCTACCGCACGACACCCGATATGCAGCACGGCTTGTGTCGCGGGCGGGTGATACGGCTCTTGAGATAGCAGGCGGCAGCCGGGCCGATATAGCCGGGCCGCACATAGGTCCAGGCGCGGCAGCGGGCCTCGGCCTCGCAGGCGGCTTTGCAGGGTGAGCCTGCCGGATCGGGCGCCACGTCGAAGTGACGATAGTCCCCACCGGTCCGGTCGATTGAATATTCGATCGGCCCCCGGCGCGGTTCGATCACGCCCGCTCCCCGCACCCCCGAAACGCAGCAAGTGTCTTCGACCCGGGGCGGCACCCTACTCTTCAACCTGCAGGCGGCAACAACGCTCAGTGTACGCGGATACGAGAAACTCCAGGCGCGGCAGCGCGCATCGCGCTCGCAACGCGCGGCGCAGACCGCCGGATCGCCGTTTCGGATCTCGAATCGCAGATAGTCGCCGCCGGGGCGGTCGTAGCCGCTCTGCGCGTGCGCGGAGCCGGCCAACGCCAGGACCATGAGCCCGAGCGCGCCTCCTCGACTGACCAGAAACCGCATGCGCGCCTGCTCGCCCTCGCCCGTAAAGTAACGTCGCTTCCCCCCGTAATGTTAGCGCACCGGCCGGCCATTGTGCAGGTACCGCATGACAGCGGCAGGTTCCCACGCCAATATGCGCGCCGCTTGACGGGAGGACATCTTGCCGGAATCCCTGCCACCAGGCCGCGGCGCCCGAGCCTGGCGGCTCGACACGTGTCGCGGCAACGTCATATGGCGCACCTGGCCATGACCTTGGCCGGCGCCACGACGGGCATACGCCAGCGTATCGCTGCGCGGATTGCCACCATGAGCGGCTACGACCTCGCGACCGTCGCGCTGTTGGCGGCATTGGTCGCGCTCGCCTTCGCCACGCACGGATCCTACGCGATTTCCAACGACGAGGAAGTGCAACAGCATTATGGCGAGCTGATCATCGCCTATTACACCAGCGGATTCACCGATCAATCGCTGTTTCACTACGTCAATCTCTATCTTTACGGCGGCTTTTTCGATGTCATGGCCGTGCTGACGGAACGCGCGCTGCCGTTCGTCGAGCCCTATACGATTCGTCACCTGCTCTGCGCCTTGATCGGAATTGCCGGCATCGCGGCCGCCGGCGCGACCGCGCGGCTCGTGGCCGGCGCGCGCGCCGGCGCGCTGGCCGCCTTCGCCTTGGCGCTTTGCGGGCCCTGGTACGGCTCGATGTTCAACCACACCAAGGACATTCCCTTCGCCGCCGCGATGATGGGCGCCACCTATTTCCTGCTGCGCGCGGCGCGCGACCTGCCCCATCCGCGCCGTCGCGATGTGATCGGCTTCGGGCTCTTGCTCGGCGCCGCGCTCGGCATCCGCGTGCTCGGATTGCTGCTGATCGGCTACGTCGCGGCCGCCATTCTGATGCGCCTGCCGCGCCGATCGGCCGCGTCGGCGCGCGCGCGCTTGCGCTTCTTTGCCGAATCGGTCCTGGCGCTCACGCCGGCCTTTCTCATCGGCTACGTGATCATGATTGCGGCCTGGCCGTGGTCGGCGCTCGCCCCGCTCAATCCGCTGCGCGGGCTGATCGATTTCGGACAGTTCCACTATGAAATCCGCACGCTGCTCGCCGGCAATGTCTATACCATGGACCAGGTGCCGCGCTGGTACGTACCGGCCTATCTCATGATCAAGCTGTCGCTCGTCATTCTGATCGGCGCGGCCCTTGCACTTTTGTTCGTCCTGCCGTCCCGGCACGGTCAAAGGCTGTCGACGGCGCAGCGTTCGGAAATCGCGTTGCTCGCGCTCATCGCCGGTTTTCCGGTGATCTGCGAAGTGGTGGACAAAGGCCCGGCCTTCAACGGCTTGCGCCATTTCCTGTTCGTGGTGCCGGTTTTGGCCGCGCTGGCGGGCATCGGTCTCGACCGGATGCTGGCGCAATGGGAAACGCGGCGGCGACGGCTCGCTGTTGGGCTGGGGGCGACACTCGCCGCCGCGTTGGCGTGGAACGCCGCTCAGCTCGTATGGCTGCACCCCTATCAATACCTCTACTATAACGCGCTGGTGGGCGGCTTAGCGGGCGCTTCCGGCCGTTACGTGGCCGACTACTGGGTCAACATCATGCCGGAGGCGGTGCAGTATCTCGAAGACTACGTCGCCAGGCTCGACGAGACGACCGGCCGCGGCCTGCCGCGCTACAAGGTGGGGGTTTGCGGCGAACGGCTGCCGTTCGAGAAGAAAGCCAGCGCCCGCCTACAATGGACCAGCAACTGGGATCACGCCGACTTCTTCATCGCACCGACGCATATGAATTGCGACCGGGCGCTCCCCGGCTTGGAAATCGCAACGATCGAGCGGCTCGGCGTCCGCATTGGCGTCGTCAAGGACCGCCGTGCATTGGTGCGCCCGGAGATCGCACGCCGCTAGTGTCCGGATTCCGAAGTTCGGCGTCGAAGGGCACGAGCGAACTCGGCATTCCAGTGTCGTTATTCCAGTATCGCTTGATTCAGAATGTCGCTTGCATGACTTGCGGCGATAATGGCGCGAATTTCTGAACCGCGACATGCGGGATCGCGCAAAAAAACGCCCGCCGGAGGGGCCGGCGGGCGCTGGATCCGGCCGCGAGAGGGGATGGTCGCGGGGCGCGGATCGGCGGCCGATGAGAGGGGTCGGCCGGTTCGTGCAATCGATCACAAGGAC
>Ga0182748_1000812_pt1 | contig 31764 bp, 30 predicted proteins | sample eDN3rd37CKraftOP_FD_128877 | JGI IMG/M metagenome (GOLD analysis project Ga0182748, IMG submission 128877) | Enriched Organic Plus compost microbial communities from Emeryville, California, USA - eDNA 3rd pass 37_C Kraft OP (version 2) (version 2) ...
CCGCCGGGGCCGCACAGAGCAAGGCGCCGGATGTCGTCGGCTGCAACGGCCCGTTCACGCGAGCTGCAAGCCACGCGAGCCTTGTGAAGGCCTTCGGCAAGGGCAACGTCCGCCTGGAGCGCGTCGGCATCGGCGAGGGCGAGACGGTGAAGGCGAGCGTCATCTTTCCGCGCAATCCGGCACGGCGCATCGAGGTGCTGTGGAGCGACGACAGGCGGCTGCGCAAGCCGTCCGAAATCCGCACCGGCGTCGCGTCGCAATGGCGCGCGGCGCATGGCGTGCGCCGCGGCATGACGCTCGCCGAGGTCGAGACACTGAACGGGCGGCCATTCGAACTCTGGGCCTTTGGCTTCGATTACGGCGGCACGACGCTCGACTTCAAGGACGGCGCGCTGGCGCAGCCGGCCGGCGGCTGCACGCTGACGCTGCGCTTTACGATGCGCGACGGCGCCGACAATGCCGGCGTTCACATCGGCGAGCAGAGCCTGATGTCGGACTCCGACGCGATGCGCAAGGCGAACCCGGTGGTGGATCAGGTGATGCTGATGTTTGGGGAGTGAGGGGGCACAGGATTACATTAGGAGTTCCGGCTTCCAGCCTTTCATAGGGACGACTTTAATGACCGCCTCCTTGATATCCGGAACCCCATCATCAATCGCGATCTCCGCAACGGCATTCGCGATACCGTATTTTTTTCTCCGCTCTTCCAACGGATACTCTGACAATCTCTTAAACGCGGTACGATCGCGCGGATGCGCGTATGGTGTTGTGCACCCCGAGTTTAGGTGACACAACCAAGCCTTCTCCGCATACGGGTGAAGCAATTTTAGAGAATCTATAACAATGATGTCATGCTCCTTACCCTTATAAGCACGAGCGTTGATCATGCGTCCCAGCCGCTCTTCTGTTGGCCAAAAATAGACCTTACTGTTTAGTAGACGAAGCCACTCCTGTGGTGCGATGTCGACCAGCGCTTTTGTCAACCCGCCGACGGACATGGGCTTTTGATCGCGGATTACAACTCGACCATACTTCTCATGGCAAAGCTCTACCGATTCTGGTCGGTGCTCACTTAGTAGCTTCGCAGTCGCTTCGCTTGGCACCTCGAATAGCTGGCAAAGCTTCTCGGCACTAAGAAGTCCCCTCTCCTGTATCGAAGGCCAGCTTCCAGCTTCTGCCATATGAAATATTCGCGGGAAGTATTTGCACAGGTCGCCAATTATGTTCGCCATAGTCTCCGCCCGACCCCCCAATTCCTTCTATCAATGACGCTTCTTTGATCGAATTTCGTATTGATCAAAGAAACCGGCGCCTGCGCAACGCGCTCCAATTCCTCGACAAAACGAATGGTTTCCGGCGTCAACTGCTCGAACCTGTAAGCGTCTCGATTCTTGATTGAGATATAGTCTGCGAAGGTGAACGCAATGTCCGTCGGCGCATTCAGAGCACATGACCTTCGAAACAATGTCCAGTCAAACTCCCCAAACCTGCGAGGTCGCTTCGTCCTAGATGTAACTTCGGAAGACAGAAGCTTTTCAGCGTCAAGTGCGGCCCTCTCAGCGATCAACTTGCCTCCAATTTCATTTTTTAGCGGCCCCGATGTTTTACCCGGTTCTTCAGGGTTGCCGACTCTGATCGGATATGGCCGAAGGACCATCAAGACCTTGCGCACTCGCATTGGCGATATGCCAGCTTCAGAAAGACACCCGGCCACGTTTGTGTCTCGCGACGTGACGTAAGGGAAGGCTCCGTGATGCAAGCTAAGTCCAGATCCCTGTGTCCCTTCTAAGAATATGCGCTTTCCCGTCGCATATGCGCGTTCGAGACGGTCTATTACTGACCCTACCATTGGCTTAAGCGCAGGGTGGCCTTTTGCCAGCGTGATTGCACCGTTGTCGCCTCGCCAGATTTTCCTCGCTGTAGCAGCACCCACGCCTTGACCCGTCGAAGATATCGACTGTTTTAGCTTTGTCTCAGCCGCAATGTCCTCGTCGGTAATCAGAAAGCAGTTTTCGTCGATCGTTATACGAGCCGGATTGACTCCAGCATCTGAGATCTCTTGTAACAATTGTTCGGTGTTTATGATTGTGCCTGGCCCTAACAAGATTTCAGCGTCGTGGTCTCTGCAGCCAGACGGCAAATGGATGTAAGTAAAGACTCCAGATTCGCTGCTTACGCGATGACCTGCGTTTGGACCTCCAACTCGGACTACCACATCGTATTCGCGAGCAAGATAAGCGGCGACCTGACCCTTGCCTTCGCTCCCGTATTGGCCTCCCACCAGTACGTCCACAAACTTCTGCGCTGGCGGCGCAAAAAGTCCAAGCCGTGCAGCTACGCGAATGTAAATGTCATCAGCATCACACCGAGACGTATCGATCAGCAAATCCGCTTCTTTTGATAATGAATCCTCATTTTGTTCGGTTAGATCACCAATAGCTTCATCGAAAGAGACTTTTCGATCTTTGGCTGCTGATCGTTGTTCAAAACGAACCCGCAATACTTCTCGCGGAGCTGTCAAATGAACATGGATAGTTCGCCAACCGAATTTTTCTCTGATTTTGGCGACTTGCTCCGGAAAGCGAACACTGTCTACAACTACTAACGACTCTTCTTTGAAGTTCTTTTCGCTCAATGCCTTTGCAATCCAACTATAGTTGGTATCCATGTCAATCTGTCTACTAAGATCCTGCAGCGCCTTTCGATCAACACTCAGCGATCTGGATTGCGCGACTTCTCTTAGGCATTCGGACGTACTAAGTGACGCGAACCCATCCCCTCGTAGACGCTCAACAAGCTCTGACTTCCCGGCACAAATCGGTCCGCTCAAAATAAGAAGCCGCAACATCGCTAGGCTCACTCAACTATTGATAAAATATTTATTATCTACAACATCAAGGTTGCGCAACACTACGTTACCGCAAGGTGATTTAGGTATTTAGTAAATTCTCGCTCTCCATCGAGGCGGCATGCGAGAGAGCAAAACCGCAATACATATTCCCCAACCCGGAGAATTTGCCGCTAGACTCCCGCATCGCGACTCAGCGCGCCGAGCTGACGGAGGCGCAGGATGCAGCCGGCCATCGCCCCCAATCCCTGGGCGCTGTTCACGCCCTACACGCCGCTGCATGCGGTGTCGGTCGCGGTGTGCCTCGTTGCGATCGCGCTGCTGATCGTCGCGGCGCGGCGGATGCGCGAGAGCGGCGCCGAGCCCGCATTCCGGCGCGGCATGGCCTTCGCCTTCATCGCCTTCTGGGTGTTCCAGAACGGATGGTTTCACGCCCGCGGCATCGACTGGATGACGGGCTTGCCGCTGCATATCTGCGATCTCGGCGGGCTGATCGGGCCGATCGCGCTTCTCACCGGCAACCGGCTGATGCGCGCGACGCTGTATTTCTGGACCTTCGCGCTGACGCTACAGGCCTTCATCCAGCCGGCCTTGTCGCAGGGGCCGGCGACGCCGACCTTCTGGTTCTTCTTCGCGGCGCATTCCGTGGTGCTGGCCTGCGCGATGTACGATCTCGTGGTGCTCGGCTATCGCCCGCTCTTTGCCGATCTGCCGCGGGTCTATCTGTTCAGCGCGGGCTATGTCGTGGTGGTCGCCGCGGCGAATGCCTGGCTCGGCGCGAACTACGCCTATATCGGCGACCCGGCGCCGCCGCTGAAAATCCCGCCCTTCATCGATGCGCTCGGTCCCTGGCCGCAGCGCGCGCTCATCGTGCTTGTGCTCGCGGGCTTGAGTTTTCCGCTGCTGGTGCTGCCGTGGAAAATCGGCGCCGTGCGGCGTGCGCGCACCGAGCCGTCAACGTAGGTGCTCCCCGAGGAACTTGCGCGCGGCGGCGAGATGGCCGTGGCGGTCGAGATCCTCGTGCCCGCCATCGGCGAAGCGCACGAAGGCCTTCGGCGCGTTGGCGAGCGCATAAAGCCGCTCGCCGAGCCGGAACGGCACGATGCGGTCGGCGGTGCCATGCATGATCAGGAGCGGCGCCGTCACCTTGCCGATGCGCGCGTCGGAGCGGAACTGGTCCTTCATCAGAAGGCTGACCGGCAGGAACGGATAGGCGGCGAATGCGACATCAGCCGCCGAGGTGAACGGCGCTTCGAGGATCACCGCGGCGACATCCTTCTCCGCGGCGAGCGCGACGGCGACGCCGGTGCCGAGCGATTCGCCCCATAGCACCAGCGGCGCATCCGGATAGGTTTCCCGCGCGAAGGCATAGGCGGCGCGCGCATCGTCGATCAGCCCGGCCTCGGTCGGCGTGCCATCCGAGCCGCCATAGCCGCGATAGGACAAGGCGATGAGGCCGGTGCCGTCATCGGTCAGCCTGTCGAAGCGCGCCACCCGATGCGCGATCGAGCCGCCATTGCCGTGGAGATAGAGGACCACCGGCTTGCCGGGCTTCGGTGGCACCGTCCAGGCGAGGATGCGCACGCCGTCCGGCGCGGTCAGCGTCACCTCGCGGGCCTGTGGAAAGCCCGCATCCTGCGGCGTCATCCGCTCCGCATAGGGGAAATACATCATCCCGCGCTGCGCGACATACATCAGCGCCACGACGGCGACGTAGCAGAAAAGCGCTATCAGGAGGGCCGATTTTAGAAAGGACATGCGCCATCCTAGCATCCCGGACGCGGGCGCTGTGCGTCATGCCAGCCTTGCGCAAGCTCGCTTGTGACGCGGGGCAGCGTTTCCATTATGGTCGCGCGCATGCAGACGACCCTGACCATCACGCAGGAAGAATACATCATCGTCATCCGCCTCGCCGCCTCGGTGCTGATCGGCGGCCTGATCGGATTCGAGCGCACGTTCCACGGCCGCCCGGCGGGCTTTCGCACCCACGCGCTGGTCTGCCTCGCCTCCGCCCTGCTGATGCTGGTGACCGTGTATCAGGATGTCTGGATGACCCATGTCTCGCAGGAAGCGATCCGCACCGACCCGACCCGCATGGCGCAGGGCATCATGACCGGCATCGGCTTTCTCGGCGCCGGTGTCATCTTCAAGGAAGGCCTCACGGTCCGCGGCCTGACGACGGCGGCCTCGATCTGGGTCACCGCGGCGATCGGCATCCTGGTCGGCATCGGGTTTTATTTCGCCGCGGCGCTCGGCGCCGGCATCGTGCTGATCATCCTGTCGCTGTTCCGCTGGATCGAGGACCGGCTGCCGTCCGAGCATTACGCGCATCTCGTCGTCGGCTTTCCGCGCGGCAAGGCGATGGACGAAACCGCGCTCCGCGATCTGATCAAGAGCCGTGGCTTCAGCGTCGCCAACCTGTCGTCGCGGCTGACCGATGGCGGGCAGACCTTCGAATACCGGATGATGGTCAAGAGCCTCAAACGCGACGCGATGGACGCGTTGTCCCGGGATCTTCGCGGGATGCAGGACGTCACCGAATTCCGCATTTCGCCGACCGGCGACTGACAATTGACATGACGACGGACAGGACACGATGGGGCGCGGTGGCCGCCCTCATTCTCGCGGGCGTGGTGGTGGCGTTGCAGATCGGCAAGGCTGCCATCGCCGTGCCGGTGCTGCAGAAGGAACTCGGGCTGTCGCTCGTGCTGGCATCCTGGGTGATCGGCACCTATGGCGTGCTCGGCGCGGTGGCTGGCCTGCCTTCCGGCATCGTGGCCTCATTGTTCAGCGCCAAGCGCACGCTGATCGCCGGATTGATTGCCGCGGGGCTCGGCAGCCTTGCCGGCGCTCTCGTGAGCGACGGTGCGCTCCTGATCGCAACCCGTGTGCTCGAGGGCTGCGGCTTCCTGGCCGCCGTGCTGGCGATCCCGCGGCTGCTGCGCGCGGTGACCGCCCCGCGCGACCGCGACACCGTGCTCGCGCTCTTCGGCGCCTACATGCCGGTCGGCTCGCTGACCATGATGCTGGCGGGGCCTCATCTTATCGCGCATGGCTGGCAAAGCCTCTGGATCGTGAACGGCGTCATCGCGCTCGCCTATGCCGCCGTCGTCGCCTTCCTGCGGGTTCACGAAGACGCCCATCCGACCGCGCCGTTGCAGACGCTGGTGCCGAACGTCAAGACCGCGCTCGGCGCCGGCGGCCCGATCCTGCTGGCGCTCGCCTTCGGCATCTACACGTTCCAGTATTCGGCGATGGCGAATTTCCTCCCGACGCTTCTTGTCGACCGCCTCGGGTTGTCGATTTCCGCCGCCGGCACGATCAGTGCGATCACGGTCGCGGCCAATGCGGTGGGCAATGTCTTCGCCGGGGCCTTGCTGCGGATTGGCACGCCGATCTGGGCGATTGCGGCCTTCGGCTTCTGCTTCGTCGGCGCTGCCGGCTTCGGCGTCTTCTCCGAACAATTGCCGGTGATGCTGATCGCGATCCTCGCTTCCGCCAGCCTTGCGATCACCGGGCTGATCCCGGCCTCGATCTTCGCCGCCGCGCCGCGCTTTGCCGCCACCTCGGCGTTGCTCGCCATCGTTCTCGGACTGCTCAACCAGAGCAGCAATCTCGGCAACCTGTTCGGACCGGCCGCAATGGCGACAATGGTTCAGCATTTCGGCTGGGCGCGCGCACCCTTCCTGTTCCTCGGAGTTACCGCCTGCGGCCTGGTTGTATCGCTGTTGCTGCGCGCGGCGATGAAAGACGTGAGGCGTGAGGCATGAAATCCATCTTCATCGATTGCAATCATCAGCTCGAACCGGTCTGGCATCGCGTGCATGGCGCCGGCGATCCGCCGATCGACGTTTACACCGCGCCGTTCAAAAGCGAAGACCTGCCGCGCCTGCTCGACGGCTACGACGTCGTGCTGGACGATCATTCCTACATGCCGACCCCGATCATCGCGCAGTGCAAATCGCTGAAGCACATCGTGTTCCTCGGGACGGGCGCGGCGAGCTACATGAACATCGCCGAACTCAAGGCGCTCGGCGTCACCGTTCACCTGATCCGGGGCTACGGCGATACCGCGGTCGCCGAACACACCATCGCGCTGATGTTCGATTGCGCGCGCGACATCGCCAGGATGGATCGGACGCTGCGCGCCGGAACCTGGAAGCCGCTGGAGGGCATTCAGCTTCTCGGCAAGACGCTCGGCATCATCGGCCTCGGCGGCATCGGCAGCGAAACCGCGCGGATCGCCAAGGGCATCGGCATGAATGTCATCGCCTATAACCGCACGCAACGGGCGGACGCGCCGGTGCCGCTGGTCGATCTCGACACCCTGCTCGCGACCTCGGACATCGTGTCGCTGAACCTTGTGCTGAACGACGAGACCCGCAATTTCCTCAATGCCGAACGCATCGCGCGGATGAAGCCGGGCGTAATCCTCGTCAACACCGCGCGCGCCGCATTGGTCGACGAAGAGGCGATGCTCGCGGCGCTGCGCTCCGGCCATATCCGGCAGGCCGGGCTCGACGTCTATCACAGCGAGCCGCTGAAACCGGATCATCCGCTGACGCGGATGGAGAATGTCACGCTCTCGGCGCACGCCGCTTTCCGCACGCTGGAGGCGTCGATGACGCTTCTGCGCCGTGCGATCGACATCGTAAAAACGCTCTAGAGTCATTCCGGGCGCCACCGAAGGTCGCGAACCCGCAAATCCAGCAGAAAGCTGGCTGGATTGCGGATCGCGCTTCGCGCGTCCGGAATGACAGGCCGCGGAACCCTTGCGCGCCTTCGTCGTTAGTCCGCGTCGGAGGGTAAGCCATGGCTGAATCGAGGACGTTGCCTGCGGTGGCCGAACATGGCGCAAGCCGTTTGCCGTCGGTCGAGGTCGATAGCTACAACGTCGAACTGAAAGATGACGAAGGCTTTCTGGGCGACCGTGCCAGCAAGGGTGCATTCAGCGACATCGTGGAAAACTGGCGCAAGGCTCTGCGCAAGAGCGGCGACGATCCGTTCGGCGACACGCCGACCGAGGAGCTGAGCAAGAAGCAATTCGACGAAATCCTGGTGAAAGGCGAGCCCGAGGTTGCCGGCCTCATTCACGGCGCCATTGAGGAATTCGCACAGGAGCTGGCGCTGGTCATCCGCCGCTTTCTCAAGTTGAAAGCGTGGTCAGGAACCGAGCGCATCGTGGTCGGCGGCGGATTTCGCGCACACCGCGTGGGCGAGCTGGCGATCGGGCGCGCCGGGGTCATCCTCAAAGCCGACAAGATCAAGGTCGATCTCGTGCCGATCCGCAACGATCCTGACGAAGCGGGATTGATCGGTGCGGCGCATCTTGCGCCGGCCTGGATGTTCAAGGCGCATGACGCGATCGTCGGCGTCGATATTGGCGGCACCAACATGCGCGCCGGCATCGTCAATCTCAATCTCAAGAAGAAGAAGGACCTGTCCAAGGCGCAGGTCTGGAAATACGAATTGTGGCGGCACGCGGATGAGGCCGACATCAATCGTGAGGATGCGGTCGGCAATCTCGCCGCGATGCTGAAACGGCTGATCGCGAAGGCGGAGCGGGAAAAGATCCAGCTCGCGCCCTTCATCGGCATCGGCTGCCCCGGTTTCATCGAGGCCGACGGCTCGATCGATCGCGGCGCGCAGAACCTGCCGGGCAACTGGACCTCGAGCCGGTTCAACCTGCCCAAGGCATTGCACGAAGCGATCCCCAAGATCGGGGACGATGACACCGCCATCGTGCTGCATAACGATGCCGTGGTGCAGGGCCTCAGCGAAACGCCGTTCATGCAAGACGTCGATCATTGGGCGGTGCTGACGATCGGAACCGGGCTCGGCAATGCACGGTTCACCAATCGCCACAGCGAATAAGAGCGTGCCCTACGGTCGGGTACCGGCATCATTGTGTGGGCCGATGGCGAGGACCGCGCACGCACGGAGCGTCGCGCTCATGCGAATGTGACGGCGTACAGTTGACGCCAGCACGGTCTCCCGCACAGAATAAGAAAAAATACAAAATAAGGGGACTGGGGAGGTCAGCGTGAAGCCGGCGCCGTTTGCGTATGCGAAGGCCCGTTCGGTCGAGGACGCGGTCAGGCTTCTGAACGAGCATGGCGACAACGCGAAGCTCCTGGCCGGAGGCCAGAGCCTCATGGCGACGCTCAATATGCGCTTGTCGCAGCCGGCCATCCTCATCGACCTGAACGGCATCCCCGGACTTGACGGCATCGCATTGAACGGCGGCGACGTCGCGATCGGTGCGCTGGTCCGCCACGCCACGGCGGCGAAGTCGGACGTGATCGCCAAACATGTGCCGCTGATCGCCATGGCAATGCCGCATATCGGCCATCCGGCCATTCGCAACCGCGGCACCATCGGCGGTTCGATCGCGTTCGCCGATCCGGCCGCAGAATTGCCAGCCTGCTTTCTGGCGCTAAATGGTGAAGCCGAGATCACCGGCAAGAACGGCACGCGCCGCGTCACGGCGGATGACTTCTTCCGCGGTCTTTACGAAACGGCGATCGCCGCGGACGAAATGCTCACGGCCATCCGCCTGCCCAGCGCCACGCCGGAGATGCGGTACGGATTTGCCGAATTGTCGCGCCGGCACGGCGATTATGCGCTGGTGGGGCTTGCGGCAGTGGCGCGCGCCGACGGCGCCGGCTTGAAGGATGTGCGTCTTGCCTATTTCGGCGTGGGTCTGACGCCGGTCCGCGCAACAATAGCGGAAGCCGCTCTCATAAGGGGCAGCATCGACGATGCGGTCGAAGCGCTGGACTACGACATGGCTCCGCCCGACGACGTGCAGGAGACCGGCCCCGTGAAACGGCATCTCGCGGGCGTGCTGCTGCGCCGCGTTGCCGCGCAACTGATGGGAGGCGGCGCATGACCTCCCAGTGGTCATGCGGGTCATGCGCGGGCTTGACCCGCGCATCCACCATTCTGCGAACGATGTGCTTTTCCTTGATGGATGGCCGGGTCAAGCCCGGCCATGACGGAGGTGAGCCGTGAGCCACACCTACGACATCACCCTCACCGTCAACGGCGAGCGCGTGAGCGCGAAGGTCGAGGCGCGCAAGTCGCTGGTCGATTTCCTGCGCGAGGAGCTGAGCCTCACCGGAAGCCATGTCGGCTGCGAGCACGGCGTCTGCGGCGCGTGCTCGGTGCGCGTCAACGGCGACGTGGTGCGCGGCTGTCTCATGCTCGCCGTGCAATGCGATGGCGCGCAGGTGGATACCATCGAAGGCGTGTCCGACAGCGGCGAGATTGCCGATCTGCAGGAGGCGTTCGAGAAGCGCAACGCGCTGCAATGCGGCTATTGCACGCCGGGCATGCTGCTGACCGCGCAGGAATTGCTGTCGAACGGCCATACGCCGAGCCGCGCGGAGATCCGCGAGCACATCTCGGGGAATTATTGCCGCTGCACCGGCTATCACGCCATCGTCGACGCGGTGGAGGCGGTGGCGGTAGCGCGCGCGGGGAAGTGACATGACCAGACCGACGCTTTCGCCGCTTGTGCCGCACGACCTGCGCCTGATCGGAAACGCAGCATGAAAATCGTCGCCGATGTCCCCTCCCCGCTGACCGCGCTCGACCGGCCGAATTCCTATATCGGCCGCTCGGTGCCGCGGCCGAACCTGAAGCGGCTTACGCAAGGCCGCGCGCAATATGTCTCCGACATGACGTTGCCGCGGATGGCGCATGTCGCGTTCCTGCGCTCGCCGCATGCGCATGCCCGCATCGTCAAGATCGACAAGGGCAAGGCCGAGCACGCGCCCGGCGTGATCGCCGTGGTCACCGGGCCGGAGCTTGCCAAAGTGATCACGCCATGGGTCGGCGTGCTGACGCACCTGAAGGGCATCAAGTCGGCGCCGCAATACGCCATTGCCGTCGATCGCGCCTGCTGGCAGGGCGAAGCGGTCTGCGCCGTGGTCGCGCGGACCCGTGCGGAGGCCGAAGATGCCTGCGAGCTGATCGAGGTCACGTACCAGGAATTGCCGGTCGTCGCCGATCCGGAAACCGCGCTCGATCCCGATACGCCGGTGATCCATCCCGAACTCGGCGACAATCTCACCTTCGAGCGCACGCTGGACGCGGGCGAAGTGGACAAGGCCTTCGCGGAGTCCGATGCGGTCATCGAGCAGACATTCCATTTCGGCCGCCATACCGGCGTCTGCAACGAGCCGCGCGCGATCCTCGCCGACTGGAATCCGGGCGAGGAGCGGCTGACCGTCTATCACGCGACGCAGGCGCCGCACATGATGCAGAACCTGTTCGCCAAGCATCTCGATCTTGCCGAGCACCAGGTGCGCGTCGTCACCAAGGATGTCGGCGGCTCGTTCGGCATCAAGGTGCACACCTATGCCGACGAGATGGCGACGGTGGCTTTGTCGAAAATGCTGAAGCGGCCGATCAAGTTCGTCGCCGACCGGCTGGAAAGCTTCGTCACCGACATTCACGCCCGCGACCATCGGGTCAAAGGCAGGATCGGCATCAGAAAGGACGGCACCATCACCGCCTTCGAGATCGACGACCTCACCGGCATCGGTCCCTATTCGGTTTATCCGCGCACGTCAGGCATCGAGGCGAACCAGATCGTCAATCTCACCGGCGGGCCATACACCTGCCCGAATTATCGGGCGCGGGCGCGCGTCGTGTTCCAGAACAAGAACGTGATGTGCCAGTACCGCGCGGTCGGCCATCCGATCGCGACCGCGGTGACCGAAGGGCTGGTCGATCTCGCCGCCGCGAAGATCGGCATGGACCCGGTCGAGGTGCGCAAGAAGAACCTCATCCCCGATCACGCCCATCCCTCGCAGGCGGCGTCCGGCATCAAGTTCGAGAAGCTGTCGCATATCGCCTCGATCGAGAAGATCCTGTCGATGATGGACTACAAAGCCTTGCGCGCCGATCAGGAGGCCGCGCGCGCGAAGGGCATCTATCGCGGCATCGGCTTTGCCTCTTTCATCGAAGTCACCAACCCGAGCGCGGCGTTTTACGGCGTCGGCGGCGCGAAGATCTCCGCGCAGGATGGCGCCACCGTGCGGCTCGACGGCAAGGGCGCGATCTTCTGCCATACCGGCGTATCCGAACAGGGCCAGGGCGCGGAAGCAGTGATCGCGCAATGCGTCGCATCGGGCTTCGGCGTGTCGATCGACAAGGTGCGCGTCATCATGGGCGACACCGACAATACTCCTTACGGCGGCGGTACCTGGGCATCCAGGGCGGCTGGCATCGGCGGCGAGGCGGCGTGGCAGGCCGGCAAGGCTCTGCGCGAAAACGTCCTCGCCGCCGCCGGCTCGATCCTCCAGGCCAAGCCGGGCGATCTCGACATCGACAACGGCATCGTGGTCGACAAGGGAACGAAGACCGAGCGCATCTCGCTCGAGGAAGTCGCGCGCATCTGCTATTTCCGGCCCGACACGCTGCCGCCCGGATTCCAGGCGGAGCTCATCGCGACACGCCATTACGTGCCGCGCGCCTGGGCCTTCTCCTTCACCAACGGCGTGCAGGCCTCCTATCTCGAGGTCGACACCGATACGGGCTTCATCAAGTTGCTGAAGCATTGGTGCGTGGAGGATTGCGGCACCGTGATCAATCCGCAGCTTGTCGACGAGCAGATCCGCGGCGGCATCGTGCAGGGCCTCGGCGGCGCGCTGTTCGAGCATTGCCTCTACGACGAGCGCGGCCAGATGCTGAACGGCAATATGGCGGATTATCTCGTGCCGATGGCGATGGAAATGCCGGACATGGAGGTCGGCCATGTCGTGACGCCGACCACCGATTCCGAACTTGGCGCCAAGGGCGCGGGCGAAGCCGGCACCGCCGGTGCGCCGGCCTGCGTGATGAACGCGATCAACGACGCGCTGCGTCCGCTTGGCGCGGAGCCGTTGACCGACATGCCGTTCACACCGGGCAAGGTGCTGCGCGCGCTGAGGAAGGTGTAGCGTCTTTCCTTATCTCTCCCCCGCTCCCTCTTTTCCCTCCCCCGCTTGCGGGGGGGAGGGTGGCGAGCCGCGACAGCGGCAAGACGGGCGGGGTCATGTTAGGGTGGCGCCACATTGACCCCACTCCTCCTGCCTTCGCTTCGCTCGGCAGGCGCCCCCCCCTTTCAGGGCAGGGATAAGAGTCAGAACTTGATCATGTCGCTTCTGGTCAGTGTGACGCGCGCGGCCATGCCCGGTGCGCTGGTGAAATGCCACGCGGTGTATTGCTCGGCATAGGCGTCGCCGCTGACGCCATCGACCGGAATGATCACGTTCATTCCAAGGAGGGCCGCGTAGGACGCGGTCATCAGCACCGCGCCGTTCGCGGCGGTGCCGACGGCGATCACGGTCGTGATGCCCCTGTCCTTCAGGATCTTCTCAAGCTCGGTGCGGATGAACTTGTTGGGGCCCGAGATCACCGAGGGCTCGCCCGCTTCGGGCTTGAGATCGGTGAGCACGTCGGCAGCCGTGGTGTTGGCGATGAAGCTGTAGATCACCGGCACCTTTGCGGCGCGCGCCCTTTCCAGCAGCGTCTTCACGGCCGGCACCTGCGCGACGCAACGGTCGCGCTTGCCGCAATTCTGATTCATGAAATCGAGCATCAACAAAGCCGTCGTCTTCGGATCGACCGTGACCGGCTTCAACAGCGGCGCCGGCGGCGCTTTCACCTTGTCCCATTCGTCGAAGATCGACCCTGCCCCGGCGATCGACGACGCGGTGGCGGTGAAAGCGATCGCGATGGCAGCGATGGCAAGAACAGCGCGGTGCATCCAAGACCTCCCGGACAGCAAAATGCCTTGTACCGCAAAACCCGCCCGGCCGCCGATATTCCACATCGTCAAACTCGGCGGAGAAAGCGGTATCAATCTGGCGGTAGACGAACCGCCCGCCCTTCAGCACAATCCGGCCGGCCGCCCGCATGGAAGAGCCGCAACGAGACTGTGGTGGAGGATAACGTGTCGATGAATATCAAGGTCGGCCTCAAGGCCATCGAGGAAGCATCCGAGAAGCTCTCGAACTGGGGACGCTGGGGCTCGGACGACCAGATCGGCACGCTCAATCACGTCACGCCGGAAGACATCGTCAATGCCGCAAAGCTCGTGAAGCAGGGCAAGGTCTTCGCGCTCGGCATCCCGCTCGACCGCAACGGCCCGCAGACCGGCCTGTTCGGCGGCCGCTTCAATCCGATCCACCAGATGCTCGCGACCGGCACCGACGCTGTCGCCGGCCAGCAGGACTGGAACAAGATCCGCTATGCCGATGACACGCTGAATCTCTGCGTGCAGGGCGCGACGCACTGGGATGCGCTCGGCCACATCTTCTACGAGGACAAGGCCTATAACGGGCACGATGCGAAGCTGATCGATTCCCGCGGACTTGCCGTGCTCGGCATCGAGCATTCGAAGAACAAGATGGTCGGCCGCGGCGTCCTCCTCGACATCGCGCGGTTCCGCGGCGTGCCCTGGATGAAGGACGGCGAAGGCATCTCCAACGAGGAGCTCGACACATGCGCGAAGGCGCAGGGCGTCGAAATCCGCAAGGGCGATTTCGTGCATGTGCGCACCGGCCAGATGGAGCGCTGCCTCGCGGAAGGCGAATGGGGCGGCTATGCCGGCGGCGACGCGCCCGGCGTGATGTTCGAAAACTGCTACTGGTGCCAGGAGAAGGAAATCGCCGCGCTCTGCATGGACACCTGGGGCTGCGAGGTGCGGCCGAACGAAACCACGGAAGCGAACCAGCCCTGGCACTGGGTGGTGATCCCGGCGATGGGGCTGTGCATGGGCGAGATTTTCTATCTCAAGGAACTCGCCGAGGACTGCGCGCAGGACAAGGTCTATGAATTCTTCTTCTCCGGTCCGCCGCTCATCATCACCGGCGGAACGGGAAGCCCGATCAATCCGCAGGCGATGAAGTGACCATGCATCACTCCTCCGCTTGCGGGGGAGGGTGACGAGCGCATGCGAGCCGGGTGGGGGCTCGCGTTCACTGCCGACCCCACCCGGCTGGCCTTAAGGGCAGCCACCCTCCCCTCAGGGGAGGGATAAGAAAGGAGACCCGTCATGCCCCGCACTCTCAAACGCGGCCTGTCCGCCGACGCCGTGGAAGCCGCCGACGCGAAGGTGCGCGCAACGGTCGAGAGCATCCTTTCAGACGTCAAGGCGCGCGGCGACGCCGCGATCCGCGAGCTGTCGAAGAAGTTTGATAATTGGGAGCCGGCAAGCTTTTGTCTCACGCCGCAGGAGATCGAGCGCGCCATATCGCAGGTGAGCAAGCGCGACCTCGACGACATCCGCTTCGCGCAGGCGCAGGTGAAGAACTTCGCGCAGAAGCAGCGCGACACGATGCAGGACCTCGAGGTCGAGACCCTGCCCGGCGTCATCCTCGGCCACAGGCATATTCCGGTGAATGCGATCGGCTGCTACGTGCCGGGCGGGCGCTATCCGATGGTCGCCTCCGCGCATATGTCGATCGTCACCGCGCGCGTTGCCGGCGTCAAACGCATCATCGCCTGCGCCCCGCCGCACCGGGGCGGACCGCATCCGGCGATCGTCGCCGCGATGCATTTCGGCGGCGCCGACGAAATCTATGTGCTTGGCGGCGTGCAGGCGGTTGCGGCGATGGCGCTCGGCACCGATACCATCCAGCCGGTCGACATGATCGTCGGACCCGGCAACGCCTATGTCGCGGAAGCCAAGCGCCAGCTGTTCGGGCGGATCGGCATCGACCTGCTCGCCGGCCCGACCGAAACGCTGATCATCGCCGACGACAGTGTCGACGCCGAGATGTGCGCGACCGACCTTCTCGGTCAGGCCGAGCATGGACCGACCTCGCCAGCGGTGCTGATCACCAATTCGGAGAAGCTCGCAAAGGAGACGATGGCCGAAGTCGAGCGGCTTCTGTCGATCCTGCCGACCGCCGATGCCGCGGGGCAGGCCTGGAAGGATTACGGCGAGGTGATCGTCTGCGACAGCTATGAGGAGATGGTCGCCGAAGCCGACCGTGTCGCCTCCGAGCATGTGCAGGTGATGACGCGCGACCCGGATTATTTCCTCAACACCATGACCAATTACGGCTCGCTGTTTCTCGGGCCGCGCACGAATGTCGCCTATGGCGACAAGGTGATCGGCACCAACCACACGCTGCCGACGAAGAAGGCGGCCCGCTATACCGGCGGATTGTGGGTCGGGAAATTCCTCAAGACCTGCACCTATCAGAAGGTGCTGACCGACGAAGCCTCGGCGATGATCGGCGAATATTGCTCGCGGCTCTGCGTGCTGGAAGGATTCCTGGGCCACGCCGAGCAGGCGAATATCCGCGTGCGGCGTTATGGCGGACGCAACATCGCTTATGCGACGGCGGCGGAGTGAGCCGGTCTCCTTATCCCTCCCCCGCTTGCGGGGGAGGGTGGCGAGCCGCGACAGCGGCGAGACGGGTGGGGGCACGTTCAGCTGTCTCCACATTGACCCCACCCCGCCTGCCCTCACTTCGCTCGGCAGGCGACCCTCCCCTTTCAGGGGAGGGAGAAGCAGCGACTAAAGTCACATGAACACCCTCCCCTCCACTCCCTCCTTCCGGCTCGACGGCAAGCGCGCGCTGGTGACCGGCGCGGGACGCGGCATCGGGCTTGCCGCTGCGGCCGCCCTCGCGCAGGCGGGCGCCGATGTCACGCTCGTCGCGCGCACGGCGAGCGAGATCGAATCGGCCGCGAACGAGATCAGGCAGGCCGGCGGTAAGGCCAGCGCGGCTCCGCTCGACGTGACCGATATCGAAGCTGTGCGCGCTTTCGTGTCGACAGCCGAGCCCTTTGACATCCTCGTCAACAATGCGGGCTCGAACCGCCCGGCTTTCATGGTCGATGTCACGGTCGAGGACTTCGACGCGATCTTCCAGCTGAACGTGCGCTCCGCATTCTTCGTCGCGCAGGCGGTGGTGAAGCGGCTCATTGAAGCGAAGAAGCCGGGCTCGATCATTCACATGTCTTCGCAGATGGGCCATGTCGGCGGGCCGCGCCGCACCGTCTATTGCGCGACGAAAGCCGCGATCGAAGGACTGACCAAGGCCATGGGCGTGGAGCTCGGGCCGCACGGCATCCGCGTCAACGCGCTGGCCCCGACCTTCATCGAAACGCCGATGACGCGGCCGTTCTTCGCCGACGAGGCCTTCAAGCGCTCCGTGCTGGATAAGATCAAGCTCGGCCGGCTCGGGCAGGTCGAGGACCTGATGGGCGCGATCGTGTTCCTCGCCTCCGACGCCTCGGCGCTGATGACCGGCACGTCGCTGATCGTCGACGGCGGCTGGACCGCGGAGTGATAATCAGCGCGGCAGCCATCGTGCGTTCGCCCCCGTGCCTTGTGTTCGGGCCTCACGTCTGTGTTCGGTCCATTCGCAAGCACGCTGTCATCACCGGACCGCCGCGCAGCGGCGTGATCCGGTGATCCATTGCGTCGCATGATGGATTGCCGGGTCAAGCCCGGCAATGACCCTGCGGCTCACGCGCCCGGCGCGAACACCTGCGGATTGATGCAGTTCGGCGGCTGACGGCCCTCGACGATCGCGGCGATATTGTCCACCACCACATGGGCCATGCGTTCGCGCAGCTCCATCACCGCGCTGCCGAGATGCGGCGTCAGCACCACGTTGTCCATCCGCAGCAGCGCGCGTTCGATCTTCGGCTCGTTCTCGAAGACGTCGATGCCGGCGCCGGCGATGCGGCCTTCCTTCAGTGCCACCACAAGCGCCTTCTCGTCGACGATCTGTCCGCGCGAGGTGTTGATCAGATACGCACTGCGCTTCATCAGCGCGAATTGCCGGGGACCGATCATGTGCTGGGTCTCGCTGTTCAGCGCCGGATGGAGCGAGATGAAATCCGACTGTCCGAGCAATTCCTCGAAGCTGACGAGCCGCACGCCGAGCTTCTGCTCCTCCTCGGCGGACAGCGCGCGTGGATCGGCGTAAAGCACCGTCATGTCGAAGCCGCGCGCGCGCCGCGCCATCGCCTGACCGATCCGGCCCATGCCGACGATGCCGAGCGTTTTGCCGCTGACCGCAGCGCCCGCAAGATGGTTCGACTGCGAGCCCGGAAAGACGCCGGAGCGCACCACCCTGTCGCCCTCGACGATGCGCCGCGCGACGGCGAGCAGAAGGCCGAAGGCGATATCCGCCGTCGCATCGGTCACCACCGCCGGAATATTGGTGACGATGATCTTGCGCGTGGTCGCCTCGGTCACGTCGATGCGGTCGGGCGTAATCGTCATCGAGGCGATCGCCTTGAGATTGGGATTGGCCGCGAGCACGTCCCGATTGATGACGTCGTGCAGCAGGCACAGAATGATGTCGGATCGCTTGGCGGCCTCGATCAGCTTGGGCGTCGCCAGAATACGGCTTGAATCGAGGTTGATTTCGACCTCGGCGATATCCCGGAGGCACCCCAAGGCGCTCTCGGCTATCGGTTGCGTGACATAGACGCGCGGGCGCATGAGTCTCCCCCGAAAGCTTGCGGGGTCTACCACCCGCTCTGGAAGCCATATAGTAACGAAGGCACGCGGCCAAGAAGCCGCGAAGCATACGGAGGCGTTCGGTGGCGGCGGGTTCGAAAGGCAGGGTCGGGATTATCGGCCTCGGTATCATGGGCGGGGCGTTCGCGCGCAATCTCATTGCGGACGGCTGGAATGTCGCCGGCGTCGATACCGATCCGAAGCGGCGCAAGGAGATGACGAAAGCCGGCGTCTCGGTTTCCGACAGTGTGAAAGAGCTGGTCACCGCGGTGCCGATCGTCATCACCAGCCTGCCCAGTCCCAAGGCGCTGGCCGCGGTGGCGCAGGAGATCGCGCAATCGGGGGCAAAGCCCCGCATCATCATCGAGGCATCGACCTTCGCGCTCGACGACAAGCTCGCGGCCGAAAGCGTGGTGCGCAAGGCCGGCCACACCATGCTGGATTGCCCGGTCTCGGGGACCGGCGCACAGGCCGCGCGCAAGGATCTCGTGGTCTATGCCAGCGGCGACCGCAAGGCGATCGAGAAGGCGATGCCGGTCTTCGCCGGATTTTCCCGCAAGACCGAAAATCTCGGCGCGTTCGGCAATGGCAGCAAGATGAAATATGTCGCGAACCTTCTGGTCGCGATCCACAATGTCGCCGCCGCCGAAGCGATGGTGCTCGGCATGAAGGCCGGACTCGAGCCGGAACAGATCTTCAAATTCGCCAATGGCGGTGCCGGTCAGTCGCGCATGTTCGAGATCCGCGGGCCGATGATGGTCGCGGACGATTATTCTGAAGCCACCATGAAGAATTACGTCTGGCAGAAGGACATGGCCGTCATCGGCGAATTCGCCAACAAGCTCGGCGTGCCGACGCCGCTATTCTCGGCGACGCTGCCGGTCTACGCTTCGGCGATGTCGGTCGGATATGCCGAACAGGATACCGGCGCGGTGTGCGCGGTGCTGGAACGCATGGCCGGCGTGAAGCGCGGGAAGAAAAGCAAGACTGGAAAGACCAAGAAGAAGGCGAAGAAGTAGGAGCGAAGACCAAGGGAAGCGGGCCGATGGCAGATTTCCTCCGTGAGCTTGAATGCGCAGCGCGGCAATCGAACAGTGGCTATCTGATCGGCGGGGTTCTGGCGGGCGCGGTGATCGCCTTTCCGCTATGCAATGCGTGGAAACTGGAGCTGTACGCTTCGCGCTTCTGCGCCGTGGTCTGCATGGCGCTTGGCCTGATGGCAGGAATATTGTTGCTCACGCTGATCCACGACGCCTGCGCGATGTAGCGTGCGGCGGCAATCGGCCTCACTGCTGCACGTAGAGAAAATCCAGCGTCGCGGTTTCCTCCAGCACCGCTTCGGCCACCGAATGCCGCGCCGCGTGCGCTGCTTCCTCGCTGCTGCGCGCGGCCTGCAGATAGGCGCCGAGGTGACGGGCGCGCTGCACCATGCGGCGTCCCTCGGGCAGCCGTTCCTTTTCATATTGCGCCAGCGCCTCGGCGATCTCGCCGGTTCGCCCGAGGGCAGCCACCAGAGCCGCTGCGTCGCCCGCCGCTTTTGCGACGCCGGCCCCGACATGCGGACGCGCGACAAAGGCCGCGTCGCCGATCAGCGCCACGCGCCCGAACGCCATCCTGTCCGACACCAGATCGAAGATCGGTTGCAGGATCGGCTGGTCGACGAGATCCACCGCCGTCCGGAATTGCGGCGCCAGCAATTGCGCGGCCGCGCGTCGCATCCCGGCAATCGACGCGCGGCTGATCAATGGCGGCGGAATCGATATCGCGTGCGCCGTGCCGCTGTCGTCGGTGAGCAGGCTGACGAGTTCGCTGCGCTCATCGGCCGGACGGTACCAGACGAGATTGTAACGCCGATGCCCCGGCCGCAGATCGTTGTCGGGACCGGCGACGGGATAGCCGAGCATCTGCTCTCCGGGCGGAAGGCAGAACGCCATGCAGGGAAAGATATCGCGGTGCACATCCGCCGGCATCGCGCCCTCGGCGATCAGCGCGCGCCACGCGACATAGCCGGCATAGACCGGCTGGCAATCCGGAGCGGTCAATCCCCGTACCGTTGACCTGACGCCGTCGGCGCCGATCAGGAGATCGCCGGTCACGCGGGTTCCGTCGGCGAGGATCGCGGTCACGCCGCCGCTGGCCTGCTCGATCGCAGCGAGCGAGCAACCGCGGTGGTAGCGATCCGGCGGAAAGGCGTCGCGCAGGATGCGATACACGCGCTCCCAGGCGGTCATGACCTGCGGGCAATCGGTCTCCAGCACGATGCGGCCGGCGGCATCCAGCAACCGTCTTTTCTGCACCGCAACGCCAAGCGCCGCGGTATCGAGGCCAAGGCCGCGCAGCGCCGCGAGGATCTCCGGCTGCGCCACGATACCGGCGCCGCGCCCCGACAACTCGCCTTCAACCTTCTCGTAGATCTCGACATGCCAGCCGGCGCTCCGCAGCATCAGTCCGGCGAACAGCCCGCTCATCGAGCCGCCGATGATGATCGCGCGGCGCTGGCTGTGGGACGGCGATGCGGGAGGTGGCATTTCACTGGGACCCGGTCGATGCTATATTAGGTGTTAGATTGACACAGGAGGAACCGCCATGGGCCTGACCATGATGGAAAAAACGGCGTTGAAGACCGACCGCTCCGCTTGGCCGGAGGCCATCCAGAAGGAATTCGAGCGCGAGGCCGCCAATCCGAATCCATGCGTGGGCTCCCGTCTCCTGTCGGAGAACGAGCGCGTGCGGGTCTGGGAAATCCGGCTGCAGCCTGGCGAGCGGATCGGCTTCCACCGTCATGTGCTCGATTATTTCTGGACCGCCGTATCGGGCGGCCGCGGCCGCCAGCATGTGCATGACGGCACCACCGTCGAATATACCTACCAGCCCGGCGAGACCCGGCACGAGACCTATGGCGCCGGAGAGTGCAAGGTCCACGACCTCGAAAATCTCGGGGACAAGGAAATGGTCTTCATGACCATCGAGTTCCTGAATTCGGCCAACAAGCCGTTGCCGCTGCCGGCGGAGGTGCGCGGCAAGGCCGCGGCCTGACGCGATCGCGCGATCTCTTCTCAGATGCTGAAAGCCGCCGTGACCCGGCGGCTTTTTTGCATCTGAATGCATCCGAATGCGGCAACATGCGCTGCTCGCAGGCGCTGCGCGACGGCATCGCTGAAGTTATTGGCCGCCACAACACATCCGCGATGATCGTCGGGACATGCAGCCCATCGGCGACCAATATGTCGCAGGCGCCACATGGTGGGCGATCATCGCCCGGCATGACGCAGACCATGCCCCTCGCATCAAGGGACTAGCCAAGCCTTATCGCTTGCGGCAATACTCCGGCCTCAAGCGCAATGCGGCGGATGGCCGGCCGGCCATAGCCGGAAACAACCAACAAGCGCGAGCGGGGGAACAGTATGATATCACGCGTCTTGCGTACCGGGTCCTTGTGGTGAAAGCGCCCCGGTCATGGATTTTCCCGTCGAACTTCTGATCAACGCGCTGATTGCCGGCATCCTGCTCGGTGGCTTCTACGCCGCCGTGACCGTCGGAATCTCGATCTCCTTCGGCATTCTCGACATCGTCAATATCGCGCACCCGGCCTTCATCATTCTCGGCTCGTATATCGCCTATATCCTGAACCAGCGGCTCGGGCTCGATCCGATCCTGGTCAGCATCCTGGTATTGCCGTTCTTCTATTATCTCGGCTCCCTCGTTTATCAGGTCTATTACCTCTCGTTCGAGAAGCGCGGACAGGAAGCTTTGCGCGGCCTCGCCTTCTTCTTCGGCCTTCTCTTCGTCACCGAGGTCGTACTCATCCTCGTGTTCGGCGTCGATTATCGCTACGTGCAGGCCGGCTATATCGACACGACGCTGCGCTTCTCGTTCCTCGACCTGCCGATGCGCATGGTCGTGCCCTTCGTCATCTCCATGATTCTGGTGCTCGGGCTGCAGCTGTTCCTGAGCAAGACCTTCACCGGCCGCGCCATCATGGCGGTGGCGCAGGACCAGCTCGCGCTGTCGCTGATGGCGGCCGACCCGATCCGCATCAAGCGCATCGCCTTCTCGATCTCGATTGCCACGGCGGCGATCGCGGGCGCGCTCCTGATCATCATCCAGCCGGTCGAGCCTTCCGTCGGGCGTGAATATATCGGCCGGGTGTTCGCGATCTGCGTGCTCGGCGGCATGGGCAGCCTGCCCGGCACATTGATCGCCGCGCTTCTGCTCGGCATCGTCGAAAGCATCACATCGACCTTCTACGGGCCCTCCTGGGCGCCCGCGGTCGCCTTCGGCTTCCTGCTGATCACGCTCGCCGTGCGGCCTTCCGGCATCTTGGGTCGATAATGCGCACCTGGCAGTTCTTCCTCGTTTCTCTCGTCATCGCGCTCGCCGGCTTCATGGGCGCGCGCCTGCTGCAGAACGATTATCTGTTCTTCGCGGGCTATGTGGTGCTGCAATTCATCGTGCTGGCGACCGCCTGGAACATTCTCGGCGGCTATTGCGGCTACGTGAATTTCGGCTCGGCCGCGTTCTTCGCCATGGGCGCCTACACCACCGTGGTGATGACCAAGCTGCCGGCCTTCGCCAACCGGCATTTCCCCGAGGAGATCGCGGCTCTCGTCGGCATCCCGCCGATCCCGGTGCTGATCCTCCTTGGCGGCGTCATCGCCGGTCTCGTCGGCCTTGGAACCGGATACCTGACCTTGCGGTTGCGCGGCGTGTTCTTCGCGATCGCAACGCTCGCGCTGGCGGTCGTGCTGCAGACGCTGATCGTGAACTGGGATTTCGTCGGCGGCTCGCGCGGCGCCTATGTGATCCGGCCGGCGACGGCGCCGCTCTTCGGCATCAACTACATCGAATATCTGTTCCTCGTGATGCTCGTCCTTGTGGTGGTCGCCCTCACCACCGCCCGCGCGATCGAACGCTCGCGGCTCGGCTATGGCTTCGCCACGATCCGCGACGACGAACTCGCCGCCGAGGCGTCCGGTGTTCCCACGCTGAAACTGAAACTGGTCGCCACCACCCTGTCCGGTGCGTTCATGGGCATGGCCGGTGCGCCGTTCCCCTATTACATCGGCTTCCTCGAGCCCTCGTCCGCCTTCGGTCTCGCCTATGCAGTGAACGCCATCGCGATGCCGATGATCGGCGGCACGACGAGCTGGGTCGGGCCCCTGCTCGGCGCGGTCCTCCTCGGCACGCTGCAGCAGCTCGCGACGGTGACGATCTCGTCGGCTGTCAGCCTCCTCCTTGTCGGTCTGCTGCTGGTGTTCTTCGTCATCATCGCGCCGAACGGCCTCCTCGGCCTCTGGCACGATTATTTCGGCCGCAAGCACAAGACCGAGGACGAGAGCAAAACCGCCGCGGTGAAGACGTCATGACCGCTCCACTCCTCAAGATCGACAATGTCGGCAAGCGCTTCGGCGGGTTCGTCGCGCTCGACGGCATCAATCTCGAAGTCGCCAGGGGCGAACGGCTAGGGCTGATCGGGCCGAACGGCTCCGGCAAATCGACGCTCGTCAATTGCATGAGCGGCACCCTGCATAACGAGACCGGAACCGTCACCTTCGACGGTCACCCGATGAATGGCCTGCTCGCGCATCAGCGCACGCATCTTGGCCTCGCCCGGTCGTTCCAGCTGCCGCGGCCATTCCACAGCCTGTCGGTCGCGGAAAACATCCGCGTGCCGCTGCTCTACACCGTCAGGCAACGGCGCGACGTGCCGCATACCCGCGAGGAACTGGAGCATCGCTGCCACGAGGTGCTCGGCCTTGTCGGCCTCGAACACAAGGCGAGAAAGCAGCCGAAGGATCTGACCCAGGTCGAGATGCGCAAGCTGGAGCTGGCGCGCGCCATGGCCGCCGAGCCCAAGCTGCTGATTGCCGACGAGGCGATGGCGGGCCTGTCGGAATCCGAAGTGAAGGACATCGTCGCGCTGCTGATCGCGCTGAACGAGCGCGGCATCACCATCATCCTGATCGAGCACATCATGACCGCAGTGATGAGCTTCTCGCAGCGGCTCGCGGTGCTGGTCAGCGGACGGAAGATCGCGGACGGCGATCCCCAGGATGTCATCCGTGATCCGGAGGTTGAGAGGGCGTATCTTGGCCAATAGCATCCGCGTCGCCAATGTGAATGCCGGTTACGGCGCCGTCCGCGTGCTCGACGACGTCACGCTCGACGTCGACAGCGGCAAGACCGTGGTGCTGCTCGGCACCAACGGCAACGGCAAGTCCACGCTGATCAAATGCCTGATGGGGCTGTGCCGGCCGACCGCCGGCAGCATCGTCGCCGAAATCGACGGCGTGAAGCATGACCTCGTCGGAAAGACCACCGAGGAGATCGTCGATCTCGGCATCGTCCTCGTGCCGGAAGGCCGTCGCCTGTTCCCTCGCCTGACCGTCGAGGAGAATCTGTTGCTCGGCGCGTTCCGCAAGAAGGCCCGCGAGCAGCTCAAGGACAATATCGCCTTCTGCTACGAAGCTTTCCCGCGGCTCGCCGAGCGCAAGAACCAGCTGGCCGGATCGATGTCCGGCGGCGAGCAGCAGATGCTGGCGCTGGCGCGCGCGCTGATGGAAGCGCCGAAGATCCTGTTGATCGACGAGCCGTCGGTCGGTCTCGCGCCGGTGCTGGTCTCGCGCACCATCGACACCATCCGCGAACTCAAGACCAAGTATCAGCTCACCGTGCTGATGGCCGAACAGAACTTCAACCAGGCGATCCGCATCGCCGATTCCGGCTATGTGATCGTGCACGGCAAGATCGCCTTCGAAGGCAAGTCCGCCGACGAACTGCACAACAACGATCTGATCCGGAAGCTGTATCTCGGGATCTAGCAGCGGTCTCTCGCCCCGCCTTAAGGCCCCATCCTGAGGAGCGCCCCGAAGGGCGCGTCTCGAAGGATGGAGCCGCCGGCGCTACCCCACACTCCGTTCGTCCCCGCGAAAGCGGGGACCCGGAGTCAAACGCGATGCGTCGCAAGTGGCTCTTCCGGGTTCCCGCTTGCGCGGGATGACCGGAGTACGTGGTGACCTCGCGCTTGCAAAGCAGTCGTTCCCGCGACCGCGCCGCTACTTCGTGAACTCGCCGCCTTCCACGATCACCGTTTCCACCTCGCCCGCCCCGGTCCTGCGGAAGGCCGCGGCGTCATCATATTCCTTCGAGGTGAAGCAGGCGACGCCCGCCTCGAAGGTCGGAAACTCGATCACCACGAAGCGCTGGAATTTTTCCGGACCTTCCATGGTCTGAAACTTGCCGCCGCGCGCCAGAACCTTGCCGCCGTATTTCGCAATGATGCCGGGCACCTGATCGGTGTATTTCTTGTATTCGACCGGATCGTTGATCTTCGCACGCGCAACCCAATAAGCGGGCATCAGCTTCCTCCACAATCATGCCCGGTCAAAGTCGCCGAACGCGGCGGCGTTGATGCCTATTGACCCGGGCATCCATCCATTGATTGCATGAGGTCACTTGAGAAGGATCGCCGGGTCAAGTCCGGTGATGACGCCGGAGAATTTTTCAAATGCCCCGCAAGATCATCGACATCTCTGTGCCGCTCGAGAATGACGTGCCCGCCGATCCGCCCGGCTATGGACCGAAGATCGATTACTTCAATCATCGTCAGACCGCGGCGGACATCTGCAAGTTCTTTCCCGGTCTGAAAGAGAGCGACCTTCCCGATAATGAAGGCTGGGGGTTCGAACTGGTGAACCTGTCGACCCATTGCACGACGCATCTCGACGCGCCGTGGCATTTCGCCTCCACCATGGATCACGGCAAGCGCGCGATCACCATCGACGAAGTTCCGCTCGAATGGTGCTTCAATCCCGGCGTGAAGCTCGACTTCCGTCACTTCCCCGATGGCTATGTCGTCACCGCGGACGATGTCGCGACCGCGCTCGAAAATATCGGACACACGCTTTCACCATTTGAAATCGTGGTCATCAACACCGCGGCCGGCAAAGCCTATGGCCAACCCGATTATGTGTCGAAAGGCTGCGGCATGGGGCGCGAGGCGACGCTGTATCTGCTCGAACGCGGCGTGAAGATCACCGGCACAGATGGCTGGAGCTGGGACGCGCCGTTCGTGCACACCAAGGAGAAATACATCGCGACCGGCAATGCCAAACTGATCTGGGAAGGTCACAGGGCCGGACGCGAGATCGGCTATTGCCACATCGAGAAACTCCACAATCTCGAAGTCCTTCCGCCGACCGGTTTCACGATTGCCTGTTTCCCGGTCAAGGTGCGCGGCGGTTCCGCCGGATGGACGCGCGCCGTTGCAATCATGGATAGCGAGACCGATTGATACTCGACCTCGCTGCATCCAGCGGTTAGGCTTCCGCCCATAAAATGGCGTCGCACGTACGATGCCATGCAAAGGGAGAAGCTCATGGATCGACGTCAATTCGTCGCGGGCTCGACCGCGGCTATCGCAACCCTCGGCACAGTCCCGGTCTTCGCGCAGGACGCCTATCCGTCCCGTAGCATCACCTTCATCAATCCGTTTCCGCCCGGTGGCGCCGCCGACGTGGTCGCGCGTCCATTCGCTGCGGTGCTTGAGCCGATCATCAAGCAGCCGGTCGTGATCGAAACCAAGGCGGGCGCGGCCGGCGCGGTCGGCGCGCAGTTTGCCGCCAATGCAAAGCCCGATGGCTACACGCTGCTGGTGCACATCGTCTCGATCTCCGGCTTTGCCGAAGTCGATCGGCTGTTCGGACGCCAGCCGAAATTCACCCGTGCCGACTTCATCCCGATCGCGCGCTTCACCGAAGGGCCGATGGTGCTCGTGGTGAATGCCGAGACGCCGTACAAGACGCTGAAGGACCTCGTCGACGACGCGAAGAAGAATCCCGACAAGATCGTGTTCTCGTCATCCGGCCTTTACGGCGCGCTGCATCTGCCGACACAGCTTTTCATGAACGCGGCCGGCATCAGGATGCGGCATCTGCCGACGAATGGCGGCGGCCCGGCGCTCACCGCGATACTCGGCAACAACGCGCAAGTGCTGGCGTCCTCGATCGCCGCGGCGAGCAAGCACATCAACGCCGGCAAGCTGCGCGCGCTCGCGAGCTTCTCCGACAAGCGCGCGTCGTCGTTGCCCGACGTCCCGACGCTGAAGGAGCTCGGCTACGACGTCGAGTTCTATCTGTGGGTCGGCTTGTTCGCGCCGAAGGGCACGCCCGAGGCCGTCGTCAGCAAGGTCCGCGCCGCCGCGCAGGAAGCCGCGACGTCGGACAAGTTCAAGGCCGCGATCAACAATCTCGGCGACAATCTGCGCTACATGGACCAGCCCGATTTCGCGAAATTCTGGGACGAGGACGCAAAGCGCGTCGAATCTGCGGTGAAGTCCATCGGCAAGGTGGAGGGGTGAGATCGGTTCGGCAAGCTCCGCTCGTCCTCGCGAACGCGCGGACCCAGTGCCAGGAATGCTGGATTCCCGCTTTCGCGGGAATGAGCGGAGTTCCCTTTCTCCTTCCTCACCGCACGGCCCGGCACACATGAATATCCGCGCCGACCATCTTGCCGGGGGCGCCTTCATTGCGTTCGGCATCCTGGTCTTTATCCTCGGCTGGGACCTGCCCTTCGGCCGCATCACCGCGCCCGGCGCCGGGATGCTGCCGAAGCTTCTCGCCGGCATGATGATCGCCTTCGGCGCCATCGTCGCACTCGCGAGCACGCATGGCGAAAGGCTGCGCGACATTCCGTGGAGCGACTGGGGCCACGCCGTGCAGGTGATCGTAATCGCCGCCATCGCGACCCTGCTCTACAGCCGGCTCGGCTTTCTGGTCACCATGCCGCTGTTGCTCTTCGCGCTGCTCGCGATCGTCGAGCGCCGCAACCTGATCGCCGCCGCGGCCTTTGCCATCGGCCTCACGCTGTTCGCCTATTGGCTGTTCGCCATCGCCCTGCATTCTCCGCTGGAACGCGGCTCGCTCTGGTCCTGACCCCGTGGAAGTCCTCTCAAGTCTCGCTCTCGGCTTTTCCGTCGCGCTGCAGCCGGACGTGCTGCTCTACGCGCTGATCGGCTGCCTTGTCGGCACGCTGGTCGGCATGCTGCCCGGCATCGGACCGCTTGCGGGCATCTCGATCCTCTTGCCGCTGACCTTCGGGCTCGATCCGACCAAGGCGCTGATCATGCTGGCCGGCATCTATTACGGCTCGCAATATGGCGGCTCGACCACCTCGATCCTGCTGCGCATTCCCGGCGAAGCCGCCTCGGTGATGACCTGCATCGACGGCAACGCCATGGCCAAGAAAGGCCGCGCCGGCGCCGCGCTTTGCATCGCCGCGATCGGCTCCTTCGTCGCCGGCACCTTCGGCGTGATCATGCTGACGCTGATCGCGCCGCCGCTTGCCACCTTCGCGCTGCGCTTCGGACCGCCGGAATATACCGCGCTCCTCGTACTCGGCCTCATCTTCCTGGCCTATATGTCGACCACCTCGCTGATCCGCACGCTGCTGATGGCCGCGCTGGGCCTTCTCTTCGGCACCATCGGCATCGACGTGGTGTCAGGCCATTTCCGTTTCTCGTTCGACATTCCCGAACTCGGGGACGGCATCGGCATCGTGCCGGTCGCGGTCGGGCTGTTCGGGCTCGGCGAAATCCTCTCGACGCCAAGCAGTGATGTGAAGGGCGACGTCGCCTCGCCGAAGCTGCGCGACCTGTTGCCGACCCGAGAGGAAATGCGTCAGTCCGCCTGGCCGATCGTGCGCGGCTCGGTGCTCGGATTCTTCGTCGGCATCATTCCGGGCTCCGCGCATATCATTTCGAGCTTCATGTCCTACGCCATCGAGCGGCGCATCTCGAAACACCCGGAGGAATTCGGCAAGGGCGCGGTCGCCGGCGTCGCCGGACCGGAATCGGCGAACAATGCCGCCTCGACCGGCGCGTTCGTGCCGATGCTGTCGCTCGGCATCCCGACAGGTCCCGTGATCGCGGTGCTGATGGCGGCGCTCCTCATTCACGGCATTCCGCCGGGCCCTTCGCTCGTCAACGAGCAGCCGAAACTGTTCTGGGGCTTCGTCGCCTCGATGTATGTCGGCAATCTGATGCTGCTGGCACTGAACCTGCCGCTGGTCGGCGTGTTCGTCAGCATCCTGCGCATCCCCTATGCATATCTCTATCCGATGATCATCATGTTCTGCATCATCGGCGTCTATGAGGTGAACAACTCGGTGGTCGATGTCTGGATCATGCTGATCTTCGGGGCGATCGGTTATCTGTTGAAGAAATTCCGGTTCGATCCGGCGCCGCTGGTGCTCGGGCTTGTCATCGCGCCGATCTTCGAATTGTCGCTGCGGCAATCTCTGATCATGTCGGGCGGCTCGTTCACGATCTTCTATCAGCGGCCGATCGCGCTGATCCTGCTCCTGATCAGCGCCGTGCTGCTTGCGCTCGCCGCCTGGGGCGCGTTCGCCGCGCGGCGCGACTGGCGCGCCAGGATGGCGGCGGAAGCGGGGGAAGAGGCTTAAGGAACGGAGCCGCAGCTTTTCGCGCGCTGGTAGCGCGCCACTCCTACAGGCCGCGGCATCTTCTGCCGAAGCCCGCCCTTCGGACGCAGCGCGGGGGTGTCGAGGATCTGCGCCCCAGGTCGCGGCGTTGCAGGGGAGCCAGTGTTCCGAATCGGCGGAGACCGCCATGGCGGCCTGGGTGCGGCGCACCACGCGCTGATCCCCTGCCCCGCCAGGGGCGCTAGATCGGGCAGGTGCAAGTCCATTGCGGGAAGCCGCCCCGGCCGCTGCCCCGAGCACAGGAGCCGTCACGCGGCCCATCGGGCCGGTCTTTGATGTAGATCAGCGCGGCGATCAGAATTCAGGCGGCAGATAGCCGTTGATTTCGAGGCCGATGCAGATTTCGACGAGCGTCGGGGTGGTCCAGGCGATGGTCAGCAGTTCCCTTCCGGCGATCACAACCCAAAATAACCCGAAACAGTCGAAAAACTCATGGCGCGGCCGGCGGAATATCGGGTCGATTCGGCTTGACGCTGAGCGGCGTGGGGGGCTTAGAGTCGCCTCGACAAAAATCGTCGCGGTCGCCTGAGGCCGCAATAGGTTCGGGAGAACGCAGATGACCTATGTAACCGAGGAAAACCTCACCGATCTTGCCATCGAACGCTGGAGCAACATTCCGGACCCGCGGCTGCGGCAGATCATGACCTCGCTGGTGAAGCATCTGCATGGCTTCATCCGGGACGTCGAGCCGACCCCGCAGGAATGGGCCGCCGGCATCGACTGGCTGACCCGCGTCGGACAGATCTGCGACGCCAAGCGCCAGGAATTCATCCTGACCTCCGACGTGCTCGGCGTCTCGATGCTGGTGGACGCGATCAACAACCGCGCGCCCGGTGCCGCTACCCCCTCGACCGTCGAGGGACCGTTCCACATTCCCGACTCTCCGGAAATTGCCGACGGCGGCAATATGGCCGACGGCGCGCCGGGCATCCCCACCTTCTGCACCGGCAAGGTCACCGATATCGATGGCAAGCCGATCGCGGGCGCGATGCTCGACATGTGGCAGACCGACGGCGAGGGCCTGTATGAGGCGCAGATCGAAGGCGCCGAGGGCTATATGCGCGGCATCTACCACACCAATCCGGACGGCTCCTACACCGTGCGGACCGTGGCGCCGATCGGCTATACCATTCCAATGGACGGCCCGGTCGGCGAGCTGATGAACAGGACGAGGATCAGCCACATGCGGCCGGCGCACATCCACTTCCACATCGCCGCGCCCGGCTACAAGAGCCTGACCACGCACCTGTTCCAGAAGGGCTGCCAGTATATCGACACCGACGTGGTGTTCGGCGTGAAGGAGCCGCTGATCGTGGAGTTCGTGCAAAAGCCGGCCGGCAGCAAGGCGCCGACCGGCGAAGTCATGAACGAGCCGTTCTACGAAGTGAAGTACGACTTCAAGCTGGCCAAGGCCGCGCAGGCCCAGAAGGCGGCGTAACGCCCTCTCGTCGCAACAGCTTCGGCGACATCGGCGCGGGCGAAAGCCCGCGCTTTTTCTTTTTCAGGCGGGCCGCTCGCTGCGCTTTGCGCCGGTCAGCCGCGCGCGCAGCCTGGTCCCGGCCTGGCCGAGCCGGTCCATGTAGAGATACAGCACCGGCGTGATGAACAGCGTCAGGAATTGCGACACCACGAGACCGCCCACCACCGCAATGCCGAGCGGCTGGCGCAATTCCGAACTCGCGCCATGGCCGATCGCGATCGGCAAGGCACCGAGGATCGCGGCGAAGGTCGTCATCATGATCGGACGGAAGCGCAGGATCGCGGCGCGATAGATCGCTTCGTCCGGCGGCATATGCTGCACGCGCTGCAGATCGAGTGCGACGTCGATCATCATGATCGCGTTCTTCTTGACGATGCCGATCAGCATCAGAAGACCGATCATCGCGATGACACTGAGATCCATCCCGAACAGCCATAACGCGCCGAGCGCGCC
>Ga0182748_1000814_pt1 | contig 31726 bp, 24 predicted proteins | sample eDN3rd37CKraftOP_FD_128877 | JGI IMG/M metagenome (GOLD analysis project Ga0182748, IMG submission 128877) | Enriched Organic Plus compost microbial communities from Emeryville, California, USA - eDNA 3rd pass 37_C Kraft OP (version 2) (version 2) ...
CGCTCCGGCAGTTGCGGCAGGGCCACAAGCAATGCGGCTTCCGATGTCGTGAGGCGCAGCGGCTCCTTGCCAAAATAGGCGAGGGATGCCGAACGCACGCCTTCCAGATTGCCGCCATAGGGTGCGAGTGTGAGATAACGTTCGAGAATTTCAGACTTGCTAAGCCGCCGCTCGATCTGGACAGCACGCGCCAGCTGCCTGAACTTGGAGCCGAAGCTGCGGCTTTCGCGCGGCTCGATCAGCCGGGCAAGCTGCATGGAAAGTGTGGAGCCGCCGGACACAATACGGCCACTGCCTGCAAGCTGGTAGGCAGCCCGCAGCAGCGCTGTAAAATCGATGCCGCCATGATCGTAAAAACGCTTGTCCTCATAGGCGATAAGCATTTTCACAAACTTGGGATCGACGTCCTCAATCCGTGTATTAAGCCGCCAATAGCCGTCCGGCGTTGCATAGGCGCGCAGCAAAGCGCCGTCGCGATCCATAACTTCTGTGGAAATGGTCAGCCGTTCCGGCAAAGGCGGAGGATAGACGCGGTCGAGCCAGTCAAGCCCGACCACGGTTCCAATAGCGGCGATGCCGAGAAACGCGGCACCGCCAATCGCAATTTTCCAACGCCTTTTCATTTGTTTGGCCGCACACTAAGGCGCAGCCACCTCCATCATGCCCGTTGCCGTGCGCGCTGCAAATTGCGGACGATACATGTCCTCAACCGTTGCTGCCGGATGGGTATAGAGACCCGGCGTCACCGCACGCACCACATAAGCCAGCGTAATCGGCTTCTTCTCTCCCGCCGAGCGGTCGAAAGCGGCCACAAAGCGATCATTGCGGAATTCGAGATGCGCTGCCTGTGTGCTCTCCAGCCAAGGGAAATTGCCAAGATCCGCGCTCGACACAAGCCCCGGATTATCGATCTCGAAACCGGCCGGCAGCAGATCGGTCACGAGCAGACGCGACTGCCAATCCTGCAGATCTTCGATTTTCAGGACAACCACATAGCGCTCATTCTGATTGACGCCGGTGACATTGGCCGGTTCACCATCGAGCGTATAATAGGTGCGCTCGATGTTGAAACCTTCTCCACCCGCAGGAAGAGACTGTGCAGGCGGCGCCACGGCTGTCACGACAGCGTCAACCGAACCTTGCCCTTTGTTGGTGACAATCAGCGGCTGTGCTTCCAGAGCTGCACCGGTGAGACGCTCGGAGAACGCGCCCTGATGCGCGGTGCCATTGATGTCGAGGTTGATTGCGCCATTGTCATCCTGCAGGCCACGTGCTGCAAGTAGCATCCACGCCTGATCTTGCGTGCTGAGATAACGTGCCTTTTCCCGCTGGAACTCTACCAGTGTAATCAGCGATGGCAGCACTTTCGGTGCAGGCTTGGTTTCGGAAGCCAAAGCCAGCATTGCCGCACCGTCGCGCAGCGGCGAACCATAATCGGAGCGATTATAGTCGAAACTGGATTGGCTGGTTGCAAGCTGGAGCGACGCATCGAACACTCGTTCGGAACGCGGCTGATCACCATAAAGGGCGAGGGCCGCGCCAAGCTGCGCAACTGCCATGGGGCTGGCAAAGTTTTCAAGTTGGGTATCGGCAAAATAACGCAGATCGCCAACAGATGCCTTCTTGTTGCGTGCCAGAACATAGAGCGCATAGGCGATATCGTTGCCGCGTTCCTTGACGTCGGTGGTATAGCCGAGCGCATTTTGCAGATTGCCAAGAGCGGACAGCATCGCCTGCTGCGGCACGTCATAGCCCTTTTCGCGGGCACGCGTCAGGAAGTCGGTCACATAGGCGTCCATCCAAAGATCACCTGACCCCGGCGACCAGAGGCCAAACGAACCGCTAGAGGACTGGTTGTTCAGCACGCGGAAGATAGCGTCCTGTACACGCTTCTTAAGTTCTTCCTGACTTTCCAGACCCGCTGCCGCCTCCGTACCTGCCGCCAATTCGCTCAAATAAAGCAGCGGCAATGCGCGGCTGGTTGTCTGCTCTGTGCAGCCATAAGGATAGCGGTCGAGCGCCATCAACAAGGCTGGCACATCAAATGCGGCACTTCGCGTCACACCAACGCTGACGAAAGCACCGTCAAGCAGGCTTTCCGACAGAAGGTTGCCATCGACTTTGAGGCTTCCGCCATTGGCCGCGAGATTGACGACATGGCGGCTCGTGACCGGTAGATCGACCGGACGCACCGGCAATGCCAATGCCTGTTCAACATTGAGGCCTGCATTGTTGGAAAGCCGGATCGTCACACCACCGGCACCCGTGGCCACAGCATTGAGCGGAACGGCGATCGACTGCCGCTTGCCGCCAGCCAGTGCAATGCTTTCAGGATAGGAGCCAACCTCGACGCCGAGATTATCGGTGGTCTCAAGGCTCACACGATAATTGCCATCCGGTGCGTCCGTATTGGCAATATCGAAGCGGATATTGGCCTGATCGCCGGGGGCCATGAAGCGTGGCAGGCCGGCAGTGATGACCACCGGATCGCGGATGATGACATCCGTAACCGCATGACCTACGGCTTTCTTGGTCCATGCAACGGCCATGACGCGCGCGGTACCGTTGAACTGCGGTATGTCGAAGGTGATTGTAGCCTTGCCGTCGCTGTCGAGTTCAACCGGACCGGAGAACAGCGCAAGAAGCTTTTCGGTAGGCGGGCTGCCTTCCGCTGCCATATTGCCACCGTCGCCACCTGTGCGCAGCTTGCCGGTGACACCGAGCGAACCGTCGATCAGGCGACCATACATATCGCGCATTTCAAGGCCCAGCTGACGCTGACCGAAGAACCAGTTTTCAGGGTTCGGCGGCTGATAGCGTGTCAGATTGAGAATGCCGACATCGACAGCCGCAACCATGACATAGGCCTGTTCGCCACCCGCATTTTCAACCGAAACCGGGATGGAAAGCGTGGAACGCGGCGCGATCTTTTCAGGCGGGGTCAGCTTGACTGCAAGCTGCTTGTCGGCCGGATCGATCTTCAGCCATTTAAGACCAATCGCACGCGCAGGCATACGGCTTTCAATAGCCTCACCCGGACGGAACAGCGTTGCCGTGACATAGGCGCCCGCACCCCAATCCTCACCGACCGGAATATTGATGGTCGTGCCACCTTCCGGAACGCTTGCGGTGATGGTCTTGAGCAGCTTTTCTGCACCGATGGTAATGAGCAACTCACCGGCAAAACGAGGCGAAACTTTCAGTTCTGCCGTATCACCAACCGCATAATGCTCCTTGTCGAGCGCGATTTCGAGTCCGTCCGGTGTTTCGGTCGAGGTTGAGCTTACATACCAGCCCGCATCGAATTCATAGCTGGTGGCCGGACCCGAAGCATCGGCTGTTTCGATTTCCAGACGGTAACGACCCCAATCGACCGGCAAGCTGATTTCAGCCTCCCTATCGGTTTTCAGATCGATCTTGCCGTTGGCAATCGCCTTGGTGAAAGTGACCGGTTCGTAGTTCCAGCTGTTGCCACTGCGATACCACTGATAATTGCGCTCGATCTTGACCAGCGACCATTGCGCGCCATCGAGTGTCTTGCGATCCCCTTTGCTGTCAGAGGCGATCAGGCTGAACTTCGCGGTTCCACCTTGCGGCACTTCATCGCCTGAGAAATCCGGACGAATGCCGATGAGATCGGTCTCCGGCTGAATGGCGATGTCGATCTTGCGCTCAACCGCGCGACCGCCAGTTTCCCGCATACGAACGGTCACGGCCGCGTTTACGAGGCGCGTTGTTGACGGCATTTCATCGACTGTAACCGGGAAGGTTGCCTTGCCGTTGTCATCGACTTTTGACAGGCCATCGAGCGGCAAGCGCGTGGCTTCGCCCTGTTCTTCATCGGCGAGGCCGAAATAATAGCCCTTGAAGCGGTCCCATTGGCGCCTGGTCGAAAGCGTGACTTCGCCTTCAAGCGCAAGCCCGGCGGCAGGAGCACCATAGAGGAAACGACCGTCCACGCTGATATTGGCGGTTTCTCCCACGGCGATTTCCGGCTTGTCAGACGTCAGGTTGAACTCGATCCGGTCCGGCACGAAATCTTCAACCAGAAACATCTGCGTGGCAATCGCTGGCTGCTTGGGATCGGTATAGATCGAAACGTTCCAGGTCCCGCGCATGGCGTTCGACGGCAAGGTCAGGTCGATGGCATGACCACCGGCCAGTTTGCTGTCGGAAACGAGACGGCGATCTTCCACGCCATCGGGACGCGTGAAGATGAATGTCAGTGGCAGATCATCGATTGCGGTTGCGGTGTCGTCACGCGCAAGCGCGCCCACATGCACGACTTCGCCGGCGCGATAGATACCGCGCTCAGTCCAAGCATAAAGATCGAGTCCCTTGGGCACGGCGCGGCCTGTCACACCACGATCGGAAAGATCAAACCCGGCGCGCGCCATATCAAGGAATGTGAAATCATCATCGTTCTGACTGGCCATCAGCACCGCTGGCACCATGCCGTCCGTGCCGCGTGTCAGTCCCGCCGTAAAGGTCGCCCGGCCATCGCTGTCGGTGATCGCTTCGCCCAGCACTTCATTATTACGGGCAAGCAGGGTCAGCCTCACACCCTTGAGCGGTTCTGCGCTTTCCAGCGAACGGGCGAAGACGTTGATGCCGTCCTGTCCGGTATAGGTCGAAAGGCCAATGTCGGAGACGACAAACCACTGCGTTGCCTTGGTGCCGTATTCTTCATCGGACTTCTGGACCAGCGGCTCGGCGGTCAGCACATAGACGCCGGGCTTGCGTTCCGGCAGCACTTCATCAACCGGGAAACTGGTCGTTGCTTCCTTGTTCAGCTCATTGCCTGCAACCTCGATCTCACCTTCCCAGACAGGCGCGCCCATCTGTTCGGAAACCGTACTGATGTCGTAGCTGTCGAGTTGACGGAGGAACTGGTAGCCGGAAAGAAGCTGTGCCAGCGAACGGTCGCCAACGCGGTAGAGCTTGACCTTGGCTGTACTCAAATTGACGCTGACCAGCGGAATGCCGCGACGTGCCTTGGCTGGCAGCACGAAGCTGTCGCCAGTGAAGCGGACCGATGGCGCGCGGTCCTGCACATAGATCGAAAGATTGACCGGAGCTGGCAGCACTTCGCCAACAGCCGATGGCAGACCCTGACGGAACGTCACCGTATAATTGCGGCCATGTTCCAGACCCTCGACGCAAATCTGGCGGTCCTTGGCGTCAACAGCTTTTGGCGCGCCATTATCGAGTGTAACGAAGCTCGAATAATCGACACCGCTTTTCACCAGTTCTTCCGAGAACTGCGCGCAGATGCGCGGCGCGGCATTATCATTATCGACCGTATTATTGACGATGCGGAAGCCTTTGCGGGCCTTCAGATCTTCATAGGCGTCACGAACGGATGCGGAATTCACGAGATCAAGGCTCGCTTCATAAGCCTGCAAGGCCGGGCGCGATGCATCGCGCTTTTCGAGTGCCTGCGCCATGACGGCAAGCGCTTGCGCGCGCTCATCCTTGGTGCGTGAGGTCTGGTAAGCAAACCATGAGGCCGACGTCGCATCGCGCTGGAACTTGGAGCGTTCCTGACCATTGGACGGCTCGGTCGCAAGCGCTGACAGTGCATATCCAGCCCAGATTTCGCTTTCGTCCGGCGACATGCTGGCAGCCAAGCGGAATTTTTCCATTGCCGTGCGCGGATCGCCATTCATCCCAGCAGCGCCCGCCTCATTGCGCAGATCGCGCAAGCTGTCAGAGCTTTCAATGCCAGCCAGTTCGCGCTTCAGCCGACGAGCCTCGTCAACCAGATTGGCAGCAAAGAAGGATATGGTTGGCGGGGCACCGATGTCTTCAACTTCGTGGGCTGCTGCGGATTGCGCTACGACCTTACCTGCAATGGAGCCAACGGACTGATTGAGCTTGTTGAAATCTGATTTCAGAAAGCACCATTTGACCTTCGGATTATAGGTGAAGGCGAGGCAGGCATTGTCGCCCAAACAAATGCTTTTGCACTGGTCGAGCGAGACATTCTTTTCCGTGCGCAGGTCGAAGCCGAAATAATCGCTATCTTTGGTAATCTCTATGCGCCGGGTTTCGGCGGCTTGTGTGCCGTGTGGAGCAGCTGAAACGGAGGCTGCGACTGCAAAGGCCCATAAAAGGCGGTTGAAACCAATACGCATCTGCATCCCCTCACAACGGTCGGCGCCATTCCAATCTATTAGAAAAGGCGAAAAGAATCCGGCTCATGTGAAGCCTCGCCGCGACAAACTGTCAAGGCGAATAGGGATTATCTACAACTATTAGGATAGTTTTTGGGAAATACGTTCTGCGAGATGCATGTCTCGCAGAACATATCCGGATGCCTTAGATGATCCCGCCATTGGCGCGTAAGGTCTGGCCGTTTATCCATGCGCCGTCCGGTCCCGCGAGAAACGCAACCACGCCCGCAATGTCCTCCGGTGTGCCCAGCCGTTCGAGCGGGCTCATTTTCGCCATGCGTGCAACCAGTTCCTCTGATTTTCCATTTAGAAAAAGATCAGTCGCCGTGGGGCCGGGCGCTATTGCATTGACGGTAATGTTTCGGCCGCGCATTTCCTTGGCCATAATAGCTGTCAGCGTTTCGACCGCGGCCTTGGTCGCTGCATAAACGCTGTAGTTTTCCAATTTCAGGCCAACGACACTGGTAGAGAAATTGATAATGCGTCCATTGTCGCGCAGACGCCTGCCTGCCTCCCGCATCGTATTGAATGTCCCTTTGAGATTGACCGAAACAATCTTGTCGAAATCGAGATCGTCTGTGGCGGCGAGAGGTGACAGGCCCATAATACCGGCATTGTTGATGAGGACGTCGACCTCGCCGAACGCGGTTTCGGCAGCATCGAACATCTTCTTCACTGCGGCGGGATCGGCAACATCCGCCTTTACTGTCAGCGCGGTGCCACCCGCAGCCTCGATCTTGGCAACCACGGCGTCTGCCATGGCAGCATTGCCGGCATAGTTGACGATGACCGTAAAACCATCACGACCCAGCCTTTCCGCAATGGCGGCACCGATACCTCGCGACGCGCCGGTGACGATGGCAACCTTGTTTTTCCTATCTGACATTCTGTGCTCCGATCGTTACGTCCATTCAGGTTCCAACAACATGGCACTTTTACGTCGCCGTTTAATCGGGCATCGTTTGTTATCACTATCCGAAAAAGGCGAACAATAAGATGGACAGGTTCGACGCGATGCGGGTCTTTACTCGCGTATTGGAACGACGCAGCTTCACTCTGGCGGCTGAGGATCTGGGAATTCCGCGTTCGACCGTCACCGACGCAATCAAGCAGCTCGAGAAACGACTGGGTGCGCAGCTGTTTCTGCGGACCACCCGCCACGTCAACCCGACGCTTGACGGTCAGGCCTATTATCAGCGCTGCAAAGAAATCCTAGCCCATGTCGAGGACGCCGAAGGCGGATTTTCCGGGGCTACGCCCAAAGGTTTGCTTCGGGTCGAGGTTCAGGGAACACTGGCGCGCCATTTTCTTCTGCCGGAATTGCCGGCCTTTCTGAAAAAATATACGGAGATTGAATTCTATATGACCGAAGGAGATCGGTTCGTCGATCCGGTTCGGGAAGGTATCGATTGTGTTCTGCGTGTTGGCTCGCTGCAAGATAGCGACATGATTGCCCGACGCGTTGCGACATTGGACGAGATCACCGTAGCGTCTCCTTTCTATCTCGCACGATTTGGACGCCCCGAACATCCAGATGAGCTGGCCTACGGCCACCAGATGATCGGTTTCAGAGCCAGCGGCAGTATTGCGCGCATGCCACTGGAATTTATGGTCGAGGGAAAGTTGCGGACGGTCACCATCCCCGCGCCGGTTACGGTCAATGCCGCTGAAAGCTATGCGGCAGCAGCCTGTTTGGGGCTCGGTATCATACAGATTCCACGCTATCATGCGATGAAGCACATTGCCGATGGAAAACTGGTTCAGATACTGGCTGCTTATCCTCCAACTCCGTCGCGTGTATCCGTCATATATCCACGTGACCGCCAGCTTTCCCCGCGTGTTCGGGTATTCATCGATTGGTTGGTGACGATATTCGCCGGTCAGGATGTTTGATCTCGTTAACCTCGCGTTAAGAATCTGGAACAAGACGGCCATTTCCGTGTTAGAATAAAGCCCGCAGAGATGCAGAACGCACATCGTTGCGCACCATGGGAGAGGGCAGAGATGAGCAACATTCTATTCTGGACCGCTTTGGTAATCGTGCCAGTGCTTCTGGGCACCGCCTACGCCTATCTGCAATCCATCCGCCACAGGGATGATTTCTAGGGCTGAAGTTTTTCGGCGTCAGCTGTCTGATCTGGTGGAAGTGCGCCAGCGAGAAGTTGCGCCGAATCCACGTCTGAGTCCCACCGATTTTTCCGATTCCATCACTCCACGGTTGCTGTGGCCGAGTTGAAGGCACGGGTGGCTCCATTTTTTTCCAGATATCGTTAATGCCTGTCTCATTTTGACTTCTTTTCAGTCGTGCAATTTATGTTTGATCAACGTCTATAGATTCAATCAAGGGATGTTGATTGCGCGCGGAAATGTATCCCCCTATTCAGGGGGATTTTGGATTATTTTATAATAAAATCAAATGGTTGATCGAATAAGTATACGAAGATGAGGTATACTCCGGAAGCATGTGTGCCATATTGGAGCATCGAGCCGATTTGTTTGCTTATCCTTATTGGATGGAAGTAGTTTTACTTTTTGTCTGATATTTCACATTGCTTAATGTAAGAAAATGTCCTTCTATTGTTGCGGGCAAGCTATGGCTGGTAATTGAGGGGGGACTGGCGTCGCAATGTGTGCTCTTATGCGTTTCTTTTTTATCCGGCGCAGCGCCAATCGATCCGGGCGAACAGGGCGCAGCTTAGCTCGACGGGATTTTATCCTGTCAGCCTCGGCGAAAGCCGGACACTGAAGCAAGCATAGCTCATCTAGCAGCGTTTCTCGCGGGAGGATCAGGCCGCGGGGTTTCGCCAGCGGTCCAATTAAAGCTGATCTCAATAAGTCTGCAGGCGATCGAATTGGGAAGAAGAAAACAATGGCGGGCCGAATTGGTCGCCAGTGCGTGGAGGAGGGAACGACGGTAATGGGTAGACGTGCATACGAAAAGCTCGCGAGAATCTGTGCATCCCTGAACACATCCGAGCAAGAACTGGCTCACTCTCTCGGTATTTCGCGAGTTGCCTTGAAGGCCATAGATCGAACTGATGCGCCTCTTTATCTAAGACTGGCGTTAGCTGCTTTGGTATCGGAGATGGACCCGGATGAAGTGCTGAACCCCAAACGCGCGGGATCAGAAATGGAAAGACCGCTTCATCTCTTGTCAGCAAGATAAAGTCATAGGTTCAAGGGTGTCGTTGTGACAAAAAACCTCGCTCTACTGCTTTTGATCGGGCTATTTTGTTATCCGCAATTGGCTGCCGCGTCATGTACGCGAGCAGCCGGCGCAGCGGATCTGATGACGCAACGTCAGCTTTCAGCCTTGCGCGCGATAGAGCGCAGCCGCGGTTGCAAGGGAGGCGACGAACGCGGAGGATTCTTCAATCCGTGCCGTGATCTCGCTCAGCGTATTGCTGAAATCCAGCGACAACTCTCGGCAAGTTCGCTTTCTTCCCGGACGTGCGCCGAACAGCCTGCAGCGCCGCAAACCACAAAGGTGAAACTTGACCGGCCCAAAACGTCTTCAGTCACCGCACCCAGCAAGCCATGGGTTCCGACTGGCGTAAAAGGGGCCCTGACGTATTGCGTGCGCTTGTCGGATGGCTATCTGTTTCCTGCTCCGCATTCGCAATTTCAGAAATCCGACAATGTGGCAGAAACATTGGCGCAATGCCGTTTCATCTGTCAGGGAGAGAATGTCGATCTCTATGTTTTGAACGATCCGAATGGTGAAACAGCGGATATGGTTTCCGTTTCCAACGGCAAATCTTACATCGAGCTGCCAACTGCCTACAACTATCAGGGCGGCAGCGATTTCAAGAAGTGCGATTGGGCTGGTTATGTCAACAAGATCAGTGAGTTGCGAGCGAATAGTAAAGGCAGCCAGGCATTCAGAAACGTGGTCGTTCCCATGCCGGACACACGTCCGGCTCGCAATGATGAGACCAGCATTTCCGTAACGTCTTTTTCTCCCATGAGCGACAGCAACGTGCGTGTTGTTGGTCCGGCATTTATTTTCGACGAAGGTGCGGGGCAGGCAAAGTCTACAACGTACTGACAGCCTGCAAGCAGCCTTCTCTAAAGTTTAATTTGAATGAGACGTGTCGCGATTGGGACTGAACCACGCACGTTCTGTCTGTAACCTCCCAGAAACGGACGCTTTCAATTTGCGCCCGGAAACTATCGATCATTGCATTGTTTGAAATCTGTCAGTGTTGTTCGACCTGGAGGAGGTAGACATGAGCAAGAACCGTGGCGTCGTTTATTTGCGGCCCGGGACAGTCGAAGTACGCGATATTGAAGACCCAGTGTTGGCGGCACCGGATGGGAGGAAGCTGGAACACGCCGTTATATTGAAGGTCATTTCCACCAATATTTGCGGGTCGGACCAACATATGGTCCGCGGACGTACCACTGCCATGCCCGGCCTCGTGCTTGGACATGAAATTACCGGCGAGATTATCGAAAAGGGCGGCGATGTCGAAATGCTCGACGTGGGCGATATCGTTTCGGTGCCGTTCAATGTTGCTTGCGGACGTTGTCGCTGCTGCAAATCTCAGGACACCGGCGTTTGCCTGACGGTCAACCCGTCACGTGCGGGTGGCGCCTATGGTTATGTCGACATGGGTGGCTGGATTGGCGGGCAGGCCCGCTATGTCATGGTTCCCTATGCGGATTTCAACTTGCTTAAGTTCCCCGATCGTGAACAGGCGATGGAAAAAATCCGGGACCTCACTATGCTTTCCGACATCCTGCCAACCGGCTTTCACGGTGCGGTCAAGGCTGGAGTGGGCGTTGGTTCGATTGTCTATGTTGCGGGCGCAGGACCGGTTGGACTTGCTGCTGCCGCATCCGCACGCATCCTGGGTGCTGCGGTCGTGATGATAGGCGACTTCAACAAGGAGCGCCTCGACCACGCGCGGAAAGTCGGGTTTGAACCGATTGATCTTTCGGCTAGTGACCGTCTTGGCGATATGATTGCAGAGGTTACGGGCAGTAACGAAGTCGACAGTGCGATCGATGCCGTCGGCTTCGAAGCGCGCGGCCACAGTGGGGGGGAACAGCCAGCGATCGTACTGAACCAGATGATGGAGATAACTCGGCCGGCAGGAGCTATCGGTATTCCGGGACTCTATGTCACTGAAGACCCTGGCGCCGTCGATAACGCGGCAAAGCAGGGCAGCTTGTCGTTGCGCTTCGGCCTCGGTTGGGCCAAGGCACAGTCATTCCACACGGGGCAGACGCCTGTGCTGAAGTACAATCGCCAGCTGATGCAAGCCATTCTTCACGGACGTCTGAATATAGCCGATATTGTCAACGCTCAGGTCATATCGCTTGAGGATGCGGCAAAGGGCTATGAAAGCTTTGATCAGGGCGCTGCGAAAAAATTTGTTCTCGACCCGCATGGCTTGGTGGGCAAGGCCGCCTGACTGAAGCCTGGTTTGGAATGCGGAGAAGGGCGCCCTTTTGGGCGCCCTTTCCATTGGGTTAAGCTCTCAACTGTAACGTTACAGATTACAAACGTATGCGTACGTCTGTGGCTATCCAGTCAGTAATGGCGCATCGAAGAATATCTCCACCCACAAAAATTGTAGCGCAAAAATTCCCGCAAAAACAAACTACTAATTCCGTTCCAGTCGGGGAATCCCTTATATCGCGAATTAAAGCTTGCAAGAAGGACCTTTTTGAATACCATATCTGTAACGTTTCAGATTTGGGAGGATATGAAATGTTGCCTGAAAGAGCAAAGATACTCGCCGCATCCGTTTGTCTGGTTATGACAACGTTAACAATGGCAGGTTCGGCCTCGACAGCCAATCTCGAAGTTACGCATTGGTGGACATCTGGCGGCGAAGCTGCAGCCGTTAAAGTCCTGGCCGAAAAGTTTGATGCGCTTGGCGGCGACAAGTGGATCGATGGAGCGATTGCCGGCAGCGGCTCTACGGCGCGCCCGATCATTATCAGTAGAATTTTGGGCGGTAATCCGATGGGCGCAACCCAACTCAATCACGGACGGCAGGCCGAAGAGTTGGTTCAAGGCGGTTTGATGACGGATCTGACCGAGCTTGCTGAAAAGGAAGGCTGGGCTGATTACATTCGTCCGAAGAGCCTTCTGGAATCCTGCACCTACGAAGGGCGTCTTTATTGCGTGCCGCTGAATATTCACTCGTGGGAATGGATGTGGATTAATCCGCAAGCCTTCCGCGATGCCGGCACGGAACCTCCAAAGAACTGGAATGATCTCGTCGCTGCTGCTCCCAGGCTGAAAGAAAAGAACATCGTGCCGCTGGCAACCGGCGACGGCTGGCAGGTGAATGGCATGCTGACCGTCCTGACAACCGCAATCGGTGGCAAAGACCTCTATCTCAAAGTCAACAAGGACAAGGATGCGGAGGCAGCGCGCAGCCCCGAAATGAAGAAGGTATTTGAAGCGCTGGCGCAAGCCCGCACAATGGCTGATCCGGGTTATGTCGGACGCTCGTGGAATGAGGCCACCAATATGGTGCTCACCGGGCGCGCTGGAACGCAGATCATGGGAGACTGGGCGCAGGGTGAGTTCGGCACCGCCGGCAAGGTTGCAGGTAAGGATTATGACTGCTTGCCGGGCCTCGGCGTCCATCCGTACCTGGATACCGGCGGCGATGCTATCTACTTCCCGAAGAACAAGGACCCGGAAGTTACAAAAGCGCAGCTCAAGCTGGCAAGCATGCTTGTTTCCAAAGATACGCAGGTCGCGTTCAATCTTGCCAAGGGCTCTCTGCCGATCCGTGGTGATGTCGATCTGGATGCAGCTTCGAGTTGCATGCGTGCGGGCATCGATATTCTGAAGAACCCGGACAACATCGTTCCTTCTGTGGAGCAATTGCGCGCACCCGATACGCAAGGGCAGATCGAAAGCCTGGCGGCTGAGTTTTTCTCCAATCCCGACATGACGGTCGACGACCTTCAGGAACGTTTTGCGGAGATTATCGAGCAGGCGCAATAGTCTCGGTTAGGGTCTGCACTATCGATGAGGACGGTGCAGGACTCCCGAGAACCGGGTAAGGGAGGAACATCATGGCCGTCATGGAAGAGGGCAATCGTAGAAAGCCGCCGGGAATATTCCGCAATCTGAATGCAAAGGTTGCAGCGCTTCCTATGATCGCGACGGTTCTCGTGGTGTTCATTGGCTGCACGCTCTGGACGGTTGTATATTCCTTTACGTCTTCTAAATCGCTGCCGACTTTGAACTTTGTCGGCTTCGACCAGTATACGCGTCTGTTTTCGGCAACCCGCTGGCATGTATCGGTTCGCAATCTGGCGATCTACGGCGTCCTCTGCATGGGCTTTTCCCTTGTGACCGGGTTTGTTCTTGCTGCTCTGATGGATCAGAAGATCCGGTTTGAGAACACATTTCGTACAATCTTTCTCTATCCTTATGCCCTGTCGTTCATTGTGACGGGGCTTGTCTGGCAGTGGATATTCAATCCTCAACTTGGGCTGGAGAAAGTCATTCGCGATATCGGTTTCGACGGTTTCCAGATGGCGATCCTGTCGAGCCGAACTTACGTCATCTATGCGATTGTCATTGCCGGACTTTGGCAGATGACAGGTTTGGTCATGGTTTTGATGTTGGCCGGGCTGCGCAATGTTGACGACGAAATCTGGAAGGCTGCGCGCGTTGACGGCATTCCGAAATGGAAAACCTATCTGTTCATCATTTTACCAATGATGCGCCCCGTTCTGGTGACGACCGTCGTCCTGATCGCGACAGGCATCGTCAAACTTTACGACCTTGTGGTTGCCATGACCAATGGCGGTCCCGGCATCGCGTCGGAAGTCCCGGCAAAATATGTCTACGACTTCATGTTCGGCTGGGCCAATCTGGGGCAGGGGCTTGCCGCTTCCACGGTCATGCTGACCACCGTTTTGATCATACTGGTTCCGTGGACGATGCTTGAGTTCAGCCGGAGGAAAGCGCGATGACGGAAGCAGTCCTGCACAGAAAGATGCCGACTGAAACCGAAGCTGCAGCCGCCCAACCTCGTCCGGCACAAAGGCAGGCTTCACAGCCTTGGGGTCGCAAGCCGAAACGGCGTTTCACGCCCGCAACCATCATGCTCTACAGCATCCTGTTTGTCGCTGCCGTTTATTACCTGCTGCCCCTCTACGTGATGGTTGTGACATCTCTGAAAGGCATGCCTGAGATCCGGCTTGGTAATATCTTTTCACCACCGGTCGAAATCACATTTGAACCATGGGTCAAGGCCTGGAGCCAGGCATGCACCGGGCTTTATTGTGAGGGGATCAGCGCAGGTTTCTGGAATTCGATCAAGATCACTGTTCCGAGTGTAATCGTTTCCATCGCGATTGCATCGGTCAATGGCTACGCACTGGCAAACTGGAAGTTCAAGGGATCGGAAATCTTCTTTGCAGTCCTGCTCTTCGGAGCATTCATTCCGTATCAGGTCATGCTCTATCCGCTCGTTATCATCACACGGGAGCTTGGGATTTTCGGCACGCTGACCGGCGTTGTCTTTATACATACCATTTTCGGCATGCCTATCCTGACGCTCTTGTTCCGCAATTATTTTGCCGGTCTGCCGCCGGAACTCTTCAAGGCGGCGCGTGTCGACGGAGCCGGGTTCTGGCGCATTTTCTTTCAAATCATGCTGCCGATGTCACTGCCGATCTTCGTCGTTGCGATCATTTTGCAGGTGACGGGCATCTGGAACGATTTTCTCTTCGGTGTGGTGTTTGCAGGAACGCAGAACTTCCCGATGACCGTGCAGCTGAACAATATCGTCAACTCCATGCAGGGCGTGAAGGAATATAACGTCAATATGGCCGCCACCCTCCTCACAGGTGCCGTGCCGCTTCTCGTATATTTTCTGTCCGGCCGATATTTCGTTCGCGGCATTGCCGCTGGCGCAGTGAAAGGATGAGTTCATGAATTCAAGCGTTTCCATCCAGGATCTGTCGCTCGGTTTCGGCTCGGTCAACGTGCTTCAAAATCTCAATCTGGAAATCGGAGAGGGCGAGTTTCTCGTCCTTCTCGGGCCTTCCGGCTGCGGCAAGTCCACACTGCTGAATTGCGTCGCAGGACTTCTCGATATTTCCGAAGGCAGCATCTTTATCAAAGGACGAAATGTTACCTGGGAGGAGCCGAAGGATCGCGGCATCGGCATGGTGTTTCAATCTTATGCGCTTTACCCGCAGATGACCGTTGAAAAGAACCTTTCCTTCGGTTTGCGGGTCGCCGGTCTGCCGAAGAACGAGATCGACACGCGCATCAAGCGTGCTGCTGAAATCCTCCAGATCGAACCTTTGCTGCAACGCAAGCCTGCCGCACTGTCAGGCGGGCAGCGTCAGCGTGTTGCGATTGGTCGCGCACTGGTGCGCGACGTGGATGTGTTTCTGTTCGATGAACCGCTGTCCAACCTGGATGCAAAATTGCGTTCCGAACTACGCGTCGAGATCAAGCGTCTTCATCAGAAGCTCGGTAATACGATGATCTATGTCACGCATGATCAGATCGAAGCCTTGACGCTGGCGGACCGCATTGCAGTGATGAAGGGTGGGGTGGTTCAGCAACTGGCGGATCCGCTGACGATCTACAACCGTCCCAAGAACCGGTTTGTCGCAGGGTTTCTCGGTTCGCCCTCGATGAACTTCTTTTCCGGGGAGATTACCGCCACACATGGCAAGCCTGTATTTCATATCGGCGAAGCCGCGGTGCTGCTTGATGGATATGCCGGCGAACTGACGCCGGGGCGAAAGGCCACCCTCGGGGTTCGCCCCGAGCACATCCGGTTTGAAGCCGAGGAAGGTTTTGAAGCGACCGTGGAGCTGGATGAACCGATGGGCGCCGACAGTCTGGTCTGGCTTCGCCTGAACGGACATCCATTATCCGCGCGGGTGGAAGCCGGCAAACGCTACCGGTCAGGAGAGAAGGTCAGGATCGGCTTCAAACCCGATGTCCTGTCGCTCTTCGATGCCCAAACGGAAGAGAGGCTTTAGATGATAAGCGTCGAATACTCCCCTTAAGAGCCTCGCACGAGTGGCAGCGCTATTGGCTTTCCGTTGGCGGCTCGAAGGTTGCTTCGAACCGTAGGGAGATTTTTGTCTCGTGAAGGCCTGAAAAATTCAGGAACGAGTTTGAAGGATGAGGACATGAACGGATATTCCTATCAACTTTACAGCTCCCGCAATTTCCAACCGCTGGAGCGTACACTCACGATGCTGAGCGACCTCGGCTATCGACGGGTAGAAGGTTATGGGGGGATTTACGGCGATCCGGTTCGATTAAAGAAAGAACTCGACGCTCTGGGACTTTCCATGCCTACCGGCCATTTTGGTCTGGATATGCTGGAGAACGAGGTCGACCGCGTTCTGGAGATTGCGAAGGCCGCCGATATGAAGGCGATCTTCTGTCCGTATCTCGATGCAGATCGTCGTCCGGATAGTGTTGCGGGCTGGCAGGAGTTCGGGAGCCGTCTGGTCGCGGCTGGTGAGCCTTATCGGAATGAGGGCTATGCCTTTGGTTGGCACAACCATGATTTCGAATTCCAGCCTTTGGCCGACGGTTCCGTGCCACAGGAACATATTCTCGACGCTTCGCCGGATCTGGCTTGGGAAGCAGATATCGCGTGGATCATCAAAGGTGGTGCAGACCCGCTTGAATGGATCAGGCGCTATGGTGACCGCATACTTGCGGTCCATGTCAAGGATATAGCCAAAACCGGTGAAAAAGCAGACGAAGACGGCTGGGAAGATGTCGGGCACGGAACTGTCGACTGGGCTGCATTGTTTGCAGTACTGCGCAAGACGCCTGCCCGATATTTTATCATGGAACACGATAATCCGTCAGACGATACCAGGTTTGCAAGCCGTTCCATCGAAACCGTAAGAAATTTCTGAGTTGGAGAACGAAATGACCAAAACGCTAGGTGTCGGGATTATTGGCTGTGGCAATATATCGGCTGCATATCTGCGGCTGTCGCCTATGTTTCGAGGCATAGAAATAAGAGCATGCGCGGATATCCATCCCGCTGCCGCAAATGCACGAGCGGATGAGTTTGGTGTAAAAGCGCAGACTATCGACGAGTTGCTTCGGAATGACGATATCGGCATCGTCGTCAATCTGACCGTTCCCGATGCCCATTATAGTGTTACAAAGCGAATTCTGGCCGCAGGCAAGCATGCCTATTCGGAAAAGCCTTTGGTTCTGTCGATGGAGCAGGGGCTGGAACTGAAAGCTCTTGCCGATGGCCGCAATCTCAAAGTGGGTTGCGCACCAGATACGTTTCTCGGTGGAGCGCACCAGTTGGCGCGCCGCGAAATCGATAGCGGTAAAGTGGGGCGCATCACGTCCGGTACGTGCCATGTCATGAGCCATGGTATGGAACATTGGCATCCGAATCCGGATTTTTTCTTCAAGCACGGTGGCGGCCCGATACTTGATCTCGGGCCTTACTACATCGCCAATCTTGTCAATCTGATAGGGCCGGTGAAGCGTGTCGCAGCGCTGACCTCAATGGCCACACCGACACGGACGATTGCTTCCGAACCGCGCAGGGGCGAAACCATTCCTGTGGAGACTCCTACAACCATTCACGCACTGCTGGAATTCGAGCAAGGTGCAACAATAACGCTTTCAGCCAGTTGGGACGTGTGGGCGCATCGCCATGCGAACATGGAACTTTATGGTACCGAAGGTACGCTCTATCTGCCGGACCCCAATTTTTTCGGCGGGGAAGTGGAGTTAGCAAAGCCGGGTGGACCCGTCGAACCTGTTGAAAATTGGGACCATCCGTTTGGAATTGCCAATGAACAGCATTCGCAAGGTATGATGGCGAACTATAGAGCAGCAGGGCTGGCGGATATGGCAGCTGCCATTCAGGATGGCCGCGACATGCGTTGTTCTCTGGAGCGAGCACTGCATGGGATCAACGTCATGCTGGCTATTCTCAAATCAGGCGAAGAAAAGCGTTTCATTGACATCGAAATGCGCTGCACGCGCCCGGAAGCACTTGATATTGCTGCGGCAGAAGCCTTGCTTCGACCCGCAGAAGACAGACAGAAACGGGCGGCAAACTGACTTTGCATCGCTCCTCCCGAGCGATTGGAGGCTGTTTCGATCCTGCGGGATCGGAGTGGCCTCCACCCATTTTATCCTATTGTCTGCAGGGATTTGATGTCTTTGCCGTTGATACGGCCCAGGATGGCTTTACCAAGTTGTTGTCCAGCGAGCTTGAAACTTTCCTCGACGACAATCAGCCCCGGACGAAACCAGTGCAATATCTCGGTCGATTGTTTGGCTGCGACGTCGACTTCATTACTGATGCTCAGCCCGGCGTCTTCAATACCTGCGACGACCGCGAGAGCGGCCGCACTGCCTGAGCAGATAATACCGTCCGGTCGATCTGGCCTTCTCATCAGTTGGGCAACATGCAGCCGCAAGTCCTCAAGCGGCGTATCCAGATCGACGCCTCCGAGTGGTGCACCACTGCAATGAAAAGTGCGCAGTCCCTCGTAGAATCCACTCACCATATGCCGGTAGTAGGTGAGATGTGCCGGCGGGGTCAGCAGAGCAAGTTTTTTTCTCCCGCGCGCCGAAAGTTTTCCAACCATGTTCAGCGCAAAAGTGAAATTATCAAAGTCGTGATAAGGGTGCTCAATGCCCGTATCGGTGCGGCCATGAGTGGCAAATGGAAAATCATGTTCGATCAGATAATGGACGCGCTGATCGTCCGGTTCTGTGCGTGAGAAAATAATTCCGTCGGCCGAACCGGTTTCGACGATATAGCGGATCGGCTCAATCGGTGCCCTAGAATGAAAATAGGGCGTCAAAATGAGGTGGTATTGCGTTTCGGCCAGCACGTCCGCAACGCCATGAATGACCTGGCTGGTAAAGCCCATGATCTCGTCCTGAGTATTCAGGACAAGCGCAATGACGTTAGTCTTGCCGGTGCGAAGACGCACACCTGCACGGTTGGGACGATAACCGATCTGCCTCGCGATCAGTTGTACACGTTTGCGGGTTTCGGGGCCAATTTCAGGCGCATCCTTCAAGGCACGTGAGACTGTCGTCACACCCAGTCCGGTCATAAACGCTATTGTCTTCAACGTTGGTCGTTCATTCTCAAGGAATGGTTTGGCGGGATTTTGCGGCTTGGAAGCCTTGGAGCTCCGTTTTTCATTCATGCGCATTTCATCCGGCAGGGGAGCGATGGTACAGTTGGAGATAGAATTTTCTTTATCTATCAATAGTTTGTTTTGTCGGTCATGTCATCTTCAATGATGAGATGCGCCCTGTTTTTGATGCAGTAATAGTCGGGTTTGTCACCTCTGCCGTGTATCCACGAAAGAACCGCATCTCTCATTTTGGCGGGCATCATCGGGATAGGAGAAGGCTGCTCGTAGTCGCTTATTGGGCTGGATTGTCATGATGATTATCTAGTACAATAAGACAATCTTCAGTATGTAATGATGGAGTCGGCTGACGCATGTGGGAACCAATGTTGGAAATGCGCAAGGGCATCACCAAGCACCGGCTTCTGACCGAAAAAATTGTCGATGATATCGAGAAGGGCATTCTTCTGCCCGCCACGCGTATGCCAACTCACCGTGATCTGGCTCATAAGCTTGGGCTTTCGGTTCAAACCGTCAGTATCAGCTATAAGGAAGCTGAACGACGTGGCTATCTCCGCGGCGAAGTCGGGCGGGGGACCTACGTGTGCAATCGGGTGACGGAGCGAGCGGATCGGTTCATGCTTGATCGAGACCCCAGTGGAACAGCGGATCTGTCTATCATTCGTGCCGTCTATACTGAAGCCCATGAGAACGCCTCGCGCCACCTGCTGGAAGAAATGAGCCGGTCGGACAATGCAAGCTTCATGCGTCCGTGCCGTCCGATTGCGGGTTTGGATAGACATCGTGCTGTGGCGAGGGGCTGGCTGCAAGGCTTATCGGTGGACGTTGATCCGGGTCGCATCATCATCACGAACGGTGCCGCCCACGGACTGTTTCTCGCTGTCGCGGCGGTTGTTCAACCGGGCGAGGTGGTGCTGACGGAAAGCCTGACTGACCATGGCATCATTGGCCTTGCCAATGTGCTTGGATTTACTCTGCGAGGGCTCCCCACTGATGAGCAGGGCATTCTGCCGGATGCTTTCGAAGTGGCCTGCAAGTCTGGCGATGTTCGTGCACTCGTGATAATCCCCACGCTGGGTAATCCGACCAGCCATCTGATGGGGGCGGAGCGGCGCATCGCCATTGCCGAAATAGCTCGGCGATACGGCGTTTGTGTTATCGAAGATGAGGTTTACAAACCCATTCTCGAAGAGAAACAGCCTTCCATGCCGGAACTTTTACCGGAACTGGGCTTCTTCGTAACGAGCTTCACCAAGACGGTCATGACCGGTTTGCGGACGGGTTATCTCGTTGTGCCGACACAATATTCCATTCGTGTTACGTCCATTCTGCGCGTAACAAGCTGGAGCGGGGTCAATCTCATGGGAGAGATGGCCAGTCGCTGGATCGAGGATGGTACAGCAGCAGAACTTATCGACATCCAGCGCAGTGAACTGCGATCCCGTCAAGCGCAGGTAACTGACATTTTGGGTACACTCGTAGCAGGCAGTAATCCGTTGTCTCTTTGCGCCTGGCTGAAAATCCCTCGCAACTGGTCGGAGGAGGGGCTCGTGCGCGCCCTTGCCAACAAAGGTGTTGCAGTCACGCCGTCTGATCCCTTTGTAGCTGGCGCGGATAGAGGAAACGGGGGCATCCGTGTCTGTCTTGGCGGGCGGCTTTCGCGTTCGGCTTTGCAGGCGGCACTTGAGACGATCCGTGAAACCTTTGCTCAACTGCCGCCCGTCTATGATGTGGGATCGATTGCTTAGGCGATTGATCCTAGAGCACTGACTGCAAGAACTCCTTGGTGCGGGCTTCCGTCGGTGCCTGGAATATCTGTTCCGGCGTTCCTTGTTCGCAGATGCGTCCCTTATCAAAAAAGCAAACGCGATCAGATACCTCCCTGGCAAACCGCATCTCATGTGTGACAAGAAGCATGGTCAGGTCATGTTCCTGCGCCAGGCTGCGGATGACGGAAAGCACTTCTCCAACAAGCTGCGGATCCAGCGCGGATGTCGGTTCGTCAAACAACAATACGCGTGGCCGCATTGCCAATGATCGCGCAATGGCGACGCGCTGCTGCTGGCCGCCTGAAAGCTGAGAAGGATGGTGATCCTTCTTGTCAGTCAATCCCACAAGAGAGAGCAGATCAAGCGCCCGAGCCTCCGCTTCACCCCGTTTCATACCCAGAACATGAATCGGTGCCTCGATAATGTTGCGGAGCACCGACATATGCGGAAACAGATTGAAGCTCTGGAACACCATGCCAACATGTGATCTGATCTTGCGCAAATGGCCTTCGCTCGCTTGAAATTGCCCTTTCCCGTTAGGCTCGTGATAGGACATGTCTGCAAGCTCAAGCGTACCCTCCTGAAACGGTTCCAGTGTCATGAGGATACGGAGTACTGTCGATTTCCCCGATCCCGAGGGGCCGATCAGCGTGACTTTTTCGCCTGTCTTGACCGAAAAATTGAAGCGATCCAGTACTGTCAGCGCTCCGAAGCGTTTGGTTACATTCTGAAAGCGGATAATTTCCTGGGTCATTTGAGGGCGATCCCGTTTTTTGGAAGTGTGCGTTCGAGCAAGCGTATGAGCGCTGAGCAGATCAAAGTCAGCACAAGGAAGATCAGGCCCACCATTGAGAGCGGCACCAGATATTCGAACGTGCGGTCGCCGATCAGGTTGGCCAGGTTCAGCATGTCGACAATGCTGACAACAGACAGCACCGGTGTCTCCTTCAGCATGGAGACGAGGTAGTTGCCCATAGCCGGGATAATCCGGGGTATGGCTTGTGGAACGACGATATCGCGATAGGTGCGCCAAGACGTCAGATTCAACGCGCGTGCTGCTTCCCATTGTCCGCGCGGGATGGCTTCGATCCCTCCACGATAAACCTCCGACGTATAGGCGGAATATTGAAGCCCCAATGCCAAAGCGCCGGTCAGGAAAGCAGGCAGAACAATGCCGTAAACGGGCAGCACGTAGTACAGGAAAAACAGCTGTACCAGCAGAGGGGTATCGCGAAGGAACTCCACCACGACGGCAGTCGGCCAGGATATGATCTTGTATGGACTGCGGCGCAGAAGCGCGAAGACAAGGCCAAGGACCAGCGCAATTGCAAAGCCGGTGGCAGCGGCTTTCAGGGTTACGGTAAGTCCGATCGCCAGAATTGGAAGAATGGAAATGGCGAAGGAGAGCGTTGACGAGGTGTCCCAGGCATAGCCGTAGATCATGCGAAACCTCCAGCCATGGTCTGACGTCTCAAACGCCGTTCGAGCCAACGGATGGCTGCGGCAAGTACGAGCGCCATCGCAAAGTATCCAAAGAGTGTCAGCGTATAGATCGTCACACTGTCGAGCGTCAGATTGCGCAAGCGTTGAGCCTGGAAGGTCAGATCGCTGATTGCGATCAGTGAGGCAAGCGCGGTGTCTTTGAGATTATGGATTGCGAGATTACCGAAGGCTGGCATCATTTCGACCACCGCTTGCGGCAGGATGACATGAAACAAGGTATGCCCCTTGCTGAAATTAAGCGCGCGCGCGGCCTCATGTTGTGCTTCAGGCACTGCCTGCAATGCCCCGCGGACTACTTCCGCGCCATAAGCACCGATATTGAGGCCAAGCCCCATGATGCCAGTCGTGATTGGGTCAAACGAAATACCGATCAGCGGCAGAGCATAGTAGAGCCAGAACAGTTGCACGAGGAGAGATGTGCCGCGGAATATCTCGATATAGATCACCGCAATCGTGGACAGGATGGGCCCGCCTGCGAAACGGGAAATCCCGGCTGCAAACGCAAGTACAGTGCCGATAGCCATTGAACTGAGGGCAAGAATGGCGGTGATTTGCGCCCCTTTGAAAAGGGCGGGGAGATATTCCGTCCAGTGCATATGGTCGTCTCCAATTGAGATGAGACAAAGCCCGCCGAACCGAATGACCGGTCCGACGGGCAGCAAATCAACCTACTTTGCGTTGCAGAGGCTCGCCGTATCGACGGTTCGCGCAGCTTCCACGCTTTCTTCGCTAAGCCCATAAGTCATCAATATTTTCTTGTAGTCGTCGGTCTTTTTGAACTCAATGAGCTCCTTGTTGAAGGCTTCGTAAAACTCCTTGTCTTCCGGACGGAAGCTGAAAGCACCGAAGCTTCTGGCAGACTTGCCGTCGACAACCGGATCGGTAAATGGATGCGCCTGTTCCAGCTCCGGTGAATTGTCGACGAGCTTGGCAACTGTCAGTTCCGTTGCGGCATAGGCATCAGCACGCCCCGTCTGGACCGTCGACGGCGCGTCGGCATTGCCCTGGATCATGACGATCTGAGATTCATCGATGCCCATGCCGTGCAGGAAGTCGATCTGATCCGCACCGGAAACGATTGCAACTTTCAGCGATGGGTCTTTCTTGATGTCTTCATAGGAATGAATCTTCTTCGGGTTGCCCTTGGGAACCAGAAGGCCTTCACCGTAACTCGAATTTGCAACGGTGAACTGCACCTGCTTGCAACGATCCGGCAAAACATTCTGTTCTGCTGCGACGAATTCGAACCGCTTGGCCTTCAGGCCGGGAATGAGCGAGCCGAACGGGGTAACTGTCCAGTCGATTTCCTCGATGCCGAGCTTCTTGAAAATTGCGGCTGCGACGTCGGGGCCAATGCCCTTGGCCGCTCCACTCTCGTCCATATAGCCATAAGGCACTTCATTGGCTGTTGCTCCCCGAACGAAGCCCGCACTCTTGAGGTCATCGACCGTGACGGCTTGTGACGGAAGCGTGAGAGCCAGAACCGCCGCTGCTGAAAACAGGGCGGAAATCATATGAAGTTTCATGCGCATTGTGTTCACTCCTCTTTTTGAATGCCGGTTGTTTTTTGCCCGGCTTGTCAATGGCTGGTATTGATCGGTTACGAGGCGGGCTCCACGCTGATCGTGGCAATGACAGACAGGCAGTCGCCCATCTTTATGAGACCGGGAAAGTGTCGGGCTGCGAGAATGCCGTCGAGCGCGGCGCGGTATTCCTGCGGAGCCACGCCTGTGCGGGTTACGGAATGAACGCGCGCAATAAGCTCGCCCTTGCGCACTTCTGCGCCGAGATCGACCAACGGTTCAAGCAAACCCTCGGTATCGGCAAAGCCGAAACATTCCTGCGATGGCATATCGAGCCATGTCGTGGGTGAAAGCTCCACCTCTCCTTGCAGAATGCCAGCATGACGCAAAAGATTGCGAATGCCGCGTTTGGCTATTGAAGCAGTGCGGGCAGAAATCGTGCCGCCGCCGGAAAGCTCCGTCGTGACAAACACCTTGCCTGCTTCCTCTGCTATTGTATCATACATCCCAACAGCATCGATCTCGATCATTCGCATGGAGAAGGGGGCCGAAAAGGCTTTGACGGCCGCAAAGCAGCGGGCTTCCTGTGCCGTATCGGGCAAGGCATGCGCGGCAGCGTAAGGCAGGAAATCGAGTGTTCGTCCGCCGGAATGAAAATCCATGACGATATCGGCCGCTGGCAGAAGGTAGCGGGTGAAATAGTCGGCAATCTTTTCAGTAACTGTGCCATCCGGACGTCCGGGAAAGCTGCGGTTAAGGTTGCCCTTGTCGATGGGGGATGTTCGCGTCCCGGCCAGAAATGCCGGGAAGTTCATTGCCGGAACAATGATAACACGTCCGCTGATCTCTTCCGGTTTCAGATTGGCGGCAAGGTCGTAGAGGGCGACCGGACCTTCATATTCATCGCCGTGATTGGCGCCTGTCAGGAGGGCGGTAGGGCCATCGCCATTGCGGATTACGCAGATGGGCAGCATCAGCGAACCCCATGCGGAATCGTCTCTGGACCAAGGCAGCCGCAAATGCCCGTGCTGCACGCCGTCGCGGTTGAGATCGACGGTCGGCGTGATCGGGGAGGGACGTGATGGAGGCGAGGTGTGCATCATCGCAGCGTCCTAATCCTTGACCACAAGCTTGCGTGGCACATTCGAGAGGCATTCGACACCTGTTTCGGTGATCACGATACTTTCGGTGATCTCCAGTCCCATGGTTTCCAGCCAGAGGCCTGTCATGAAATGGAAGGTCATGCCGGGCTGCAATTCGCTGCGGTCGCCCGGGCGCAGGCTCATCGTGCGTTCGCCCCAATCAGGCGGATAGGACAGGCCGATGGAGTAGCCGGTGCGGTTGTCCTTGATAATTCCGTATTTCTTCAGCACGGCGAAGAAGCCATTGGCAATGTCTTCGCATGTATTGCCCGGACGGGCGGCGGCAAGTCCTGCCTCCATACCTTCAAGTGTGGCTTTTTCGGCGTCGAGAAAGGCTTGTGTCGGCTTGCCGAGAAATACGGTGCGCGACAGCGGACAATGATAGCGTTTATAGCAACCGGCGATCTCGAAGAAGGTGCCTTCGCCGGTCTTCATCGGTAGATCGTTCCACGTCAGATGCGGCGCGGATGCGTCGGGTCCGGAAGGCAGCAACGGCACGATGGCAGGATAATCGCCGCCGAAATCATCAACTCCGCGCGTGCCCGCATCGTAGATTTCCGCAACCAGATCGCATTTACGCATGCCTGGCTCGATTTTGTCGACGATGCGCCGATGCATAGCTTCAACAATCCGACCGGCCTTGCGCATATAGCCGATTTCCGTGGGGCTTTTGACGGCGCGCTGCCAGTTGACCAGTCCTTGCGCGTCCTTGAAGCGGGCATTCGGCAGATGCCTCTGCAAGGCTTGATGGGCGGCGGCCGTGTACCAGTAATTGTCCAACTCGACGGCGATGACCTTGTTGTTCCAGCCCTTTTCTTCCAGCATCGACGCCAGAAGATCCATAGGGTGACATTCAAGTGACTGAACGTAGTGGTCGGGATAGCCGACGATGTTGTCGTGGCTGAGCCATGCCGTGCGTTTCGCACCGTTGCCATCCTGACCGCGACCGTACCAGATCGGTTCCCCCTCCATCGAAAGCACAACGCATTGATGGACATAGAAGGACCAACCGTCATAGCCGGTCAGCCAGTGCATGTTGGATGGGTCAGTGACGATGAGGACATCGAAGCCTGCCTTCTCCATGGCGCGACGGGTTTTGGCTATTCGCTGATCGTATTCCGCGCGGGTGAAGTTGAGTTCCACACTCATCGACGGGCTCCTGCAGTTTTGTTTGAATCGATTTTCGTGCCTGCGTCGCGCAGGCTGGCGCGCTCTGACGCAAGGCGAGCAATAGCGGTGTCCTGAACCCCCGTTCCCGTAAGGTCGCAGAAGGTTATGTCCTCAGCCATACGATGGAATTTGGGGGCATTGAGAATGATCTGGCCCAATTCTAGGAAAGCGGTATCCGCCGTAACAATTCCCGCCGAAATTGCATGATGCAATTCGCCAAGCCTGCGTGTTTGGGACAGGCTGTCGGCCACATAGGTGATCGGTCGCCGGAACAGGGCAGAGTCGATTTCGTTCTTATGTTCGGCATCCGAACCCATCGCGGTGATATGTTGCCCTGATACAAGCCATTCAGCCCTTATAAGCGGCGTTTCCGAAGGTGTTGTCGTGACGATAATATCTGTTCCGACGCATGCTTGCTGTGCATCCGCGACTGGTGTCACGGGTATACCGATCTTTTCGGAAAAGCTCCGCGCGGCCTTCTGCGCATTATCGAAATTGCGTGCCCAAATTCTGGCCTCGGTGATGGGGCGCACCAGCGTCAACGCTTCAAGCTGCATTCCAGCCTGCATACCTGCGCCGAAGATGGTGGCCACATAGGCGTTTTCCCGCGCCAGATATTTTGCGGCGACAGCACCTGCTGCCGCAGTGCGCACATCGGTCAGATAGCCATTATCCAGCAATAGCGCTTCAATAAGCCCGGTCCTTGCCGAGAACTGGATCATCAGTCCGTTGGTAGAGGGCAAGCCGATGGAGGGATTGTTGAAGAAACCGGGACTTACCTTGATGGCAAAACTGTCAAGTCCGGGAATATAGGCCGTTTTCACATCGACTTCGCCACGTTCGGCGGGGATGTCCAGCCGTAGAATTGGTGGCATGCTGACACCGCCACGGGCAAGCGCCTGGAAGGCATTCTCCACGCACGTCACGCTTTGAAGGTCGAGGGCTATGATCTCTCGCAGGTCCGCTTCGGTCAGAATTCTCATCTCGGCCATCAGCTTGCCCTCCGATAGCAGTCTTCCATGATCATGCGATGCTGTTCGGGATCGATATTGCCGCCTGAAATAATGATGGCAGTTGGTCCCGTTGGCTTGATTTTGCGGCTCAACAAGGCAGCGATGCCCACCGCTGCAGCCCCTTCGACAATTTCGCCTTCCTCTGTCGCGGCATGTTTGATTCCTGCAGCAATCTCTGCTTCATCAAGCAGGACCACGTCGTCCAAGAGTGAGCGACACATCGCAAAAGTCCAACGGTTGTCGAGCCCGATGCCGCCCCCCAGAGAATCTGCAAGTGTTTCCAACTCCTGGACATTGACCGGCTTGCCGGCTTTTAGGCTGGCATCCATGGCCGCACCGCGAGACATGGAAATACCGATCACGCGGCAATGTGGGCGCCGGGCTTTCACAGCTGCGGCTATGCCGGCAGCGAGCCCCCCGCCTGAAAGGGGAATAAGAACGGCCTCGACGTCCGGCTGGGCATCGATAATTTCCAGACCGATTGTACCTTGCCCGGCGATGATGCGTGGATCGTCGAACGGCGGAATGACATTCCTTCCTTCCTCGCGGGTCAGTCGCGTCACCTCGTCCATGGCGTCATCCTGCGATTTCCCGACGATGCGCACATCCGCCCCAAGATCGCGGATTGCCTCTACCTTGTTGCGTGGCACGAGCGATGAAAGGCAAACGGAAGCGACCAATCTCTGTGCGGAAGCGGCATGCGCAAGAGCGCGCCCATGATTGCCGGTTGACGCGGTCACAAGTCCACGTTTGCGCTCTTCTGGCGACAGAGCAAGGACAGCGTTTGCGGCACCGCGCAGCTTGAAGCTGCCGGTCGTCTGCCGATTTTCCAGTTTCAGGTAGACCGGAGCTCCGGTAAGTTCGCTGAGATATTCCGAGCGTGTAAGCGGCGTTCTCATGATGAGACCTTTCAGCCTCTCATGCGCTGCTTCTATTTCCTCAAGACCAACCATTTCATGAGTCATTCTTGGCACAGCGCCGCCTCTCATAGCGTCATGGCAATGGGGAAGGCAGCATTGAGTTTTGTCGAACGCTGCAATGGATGAGCGGACAGAAGGTGCAATAATGCACCACATGCGAAACCGTAAGGCCGCATCCTCGTTCCCCATATGTTTGATTTTTTATTCTTGGCTCTATGTGTGAAAGACCAATGGGATCATGTCAATAATTATATTGGATCATTACAATTTTGATCTGTTACGACTTTTCGGTGTCGGAGCCTTGTCAGCGGCGCAGGGGCGTGCCAATGAGAACAGGAATGTTTGCAGACTCTGGATCAACAGAATGAAAGCCGCCCTGAAGCTCGACGCCGTCGATTTGCGTATTCTCGAAGCCGTTCAGGAAAATGCACGGATTACGAAGCTTGCCTTGGCGGAGAAGGTCGGGCTTTCTGCGACACCCTGCTGGCTGCGACTGCGCAAGCTGGAAGAGGCGGGCATCGTGACTGGCTATCACGCACGCATCGCCTACCGAAAAATAGCTCCGATTGCGCACGTCATTGTGCAGATCACTCTGGGTAATCATCGTCAAAGCGATTTTGAGCGGTTCGAAAGAGCCATCACAGTTGTACCCGAAATCGTGTCCTGCTGGTCGGTTGGCGGTGGCGTGGACTATTTTCTGATGATTGTGGCGCGCGACATTGACGGCTATCAACGTCTGATTGACCGTCTTCTGGACCAGAATATCGGCATCGAACGCTACTTCACCTATATCGTGACCAAGCTCGTCAAGGACGAGAAGGCGAGTGCGCCCCTATCGCTGTTCAAGGAAGTTGCAAGCTAGCTCAAACAGACTATCTGGCTCTTAATTTTAGTCCAATGTAGGTCTCCGTTGGGATGTCTTTGGTCTGAATGCAGAGCGATCCTGTGACAAACTTCTTCCTGAATTGGGAGAAGAGCAATGAATGCCGTTCTGGATCATCCGATACAACATGAGGGGCTTGGCAGACTTCGCGACAAGCATCTTTTTCGTGAACTTGGCTATGTCGATGGACGCTGGGTAGCGGGAGAACGAGCCGAAACCTTCCCTGTTCTCGACCCTGCAACGGGTCACCGGCTTGCTCGCGTGGCAAATCTTGGCGAAGCGGAGACGGCGCTTGCGATCGATGCCGCAGTAAAGGCGTTCCCGGCCTGGCGTGATAAGCTACCACAGGAACGCTCCACGGTCTTGCGGCGGTGGTTCGAGTTGGTCCTCGCAAATCGCGAAGATCTCGCATTGCTGATGACGCTGGAGCAGGGCAAGCCGCTGGCGGAATCGCGCGGCGAGATCGACTATGGCGCATCTTTCATCGAGTGGTTTGCCGAAGAAGCGAAACGGCTCAACGGTGAAACCATAGCGAGCCATCTCTCAAATGCCGAAATGCTGGTGCGCCGCGAAGCGCTGGGTGTTGTCGCGCTTGTTACCCCTTGGAATTTTCCGCATGCCATGATCACCCGCAAGGCGGCGGCGGCGATTGCCGCAGGCTGTCCCGTTGTCGTGCATCCATCTTCAGAAACACCGCTTTCCGCACTTGCCTTGGCCGAACTCGCTGAACGAGCCGGAATGCCCGCGGGGACCTTTAATGTGGTGACGGGCAAAGCCGCGCCTATCGTTGACATACTTTGCCGTGATGAGCGTGTGCGGGCGGTGAGCTTCACCGGCTCAACGGAAATCGGCAAGCTGATTGCAACCAAATGTGCAAACACCATGAAGCGGCTCATCATGGAACTTGGCGGACATGCGCCGTTGATCATCTTTGACGACGCTGATGTCGAACGGGCCGTAGATGTTGCTATGGCTGCCAAATTCGCGACGTCCGGCCAGGATTGCCTTGCCGCAAACCGCATGTTTGTCCAACGCGGTATCTTGAAAGTTTTCACCGAGGCGTTTGCTGAGCGTATTGCGGCGCTGAAGGTAGGTAACGGACTTGATCCGGCATCGGATATAGGCCCTCTGATGCATAGTCGGGCGGTCGATAAGGTCGAAGAACATGTGCGGGATGCTCAGCAACGGGGCAGCAGGACAGCCGTGGGAGGCAGCAGGCTCGGAGAAGCGGGGCTTTTCTTCGAGCCGACTTTGCTGGTGGACGTGCCGGATGATGCCGCGATCATGCATGAAGAGACATTCGGGCCGGTGGCTGCTGTCACGGTTTTTGACGAAGAGGAAGAAGTTATCGCCCGTGCCAATGCCACTCAGTACGGTCTGGTTGCCTATGTCGTAACGGAAAATGGTGCGCGACAGTTTCGCATGGGCCGTGCGCTCGAATACGGAATGGTGGCCGTCAACCGCGCCAAGATCACCGGCGCACCGATCCCCTTCGGCGGCTGGAAGCAATCCGGGCTTGGCCGCGAAGGCTCCCATCAGGGCATCGAAGCCTTCACCGAACTCAAATATCTATGCATCGATACCGCCGCGTGAAAGCTCGGCGACAGAAAGGAACATACCCATGTTGAACAATAGCAATGAGCTCGCCGCCTGGGATCGGGATCATTTCTTCCACCCTTCCACTCATATGGGCATGCATGCGCGCGGCGAAACACCGACGCGCGTGCTGGAAGGCGGCGAGGGCGTTTACATTGCAGATGTGAACGGTCGCAAGACCCTCGATGCCTTTGCCGGTCTTTATTGCGTCAATGTTGGTTATGGCCGGACGGAAATCGCGGATGCAATCGCGGAGCAGGCACGGAAGCTTGCCTATTATCACGCCTATGTCGGTCATGGCACCGAAGTGTCGATCACGCTTGCCAAGATGATTATCGACCGTGCGCCGGAGCATATGAGTCGCGTTTATTTCGGCCTTTCGGGCTCGGACGCGAACGAAACCAATATCAAGCTGATCTGGTACTACAACAATATTCTGGGCCGCCCGGAAAAGAAGAAGATTATCTCGCGTTGGCGCGGTTATCACGGTTCAGGCGTGATGACGGGCAGCATGACTGGGCTTGCAACCTTCCACAACGCCTTCGATCTGCCGCGCGCGCCAATTCTGCATACGGAGTCGCCATATTATTTTCGCCGTTCGGATCGCTCTATGAGCGAAGAGCAATTCTCGCAACACTGCGCCGACAAGCTCGAAGAGATGATCCTTGCCGAAGGCGCCGATACAATTGCAGCCTTCATAGGCGAACCCGTTCTCGGCACGGGCGGCATTGTTCCGCCGCCGTCTGGCTATTGGCAGAAGATCCAGGCCGTTCTTGATCGTTATGATATTCTGCTTGTTGCCGATGAAGTCGTCACCGGCTTTGGCCGTCTGGGCAGCATGTTCGGTTCCGACCACTACGGCATGAAGCCCGACTTGATCACCATCGCCAAGGGATTGACCTCGGC
>Ga0182748_1000818_pt1 | contig 31599 bp, 26 predicted proteins | sample eDN3rd37CKraftOP_FD_128877 | JGI IMG/M metagenome (GOLD analysis project Ga0182748, IMG submission 128877) | Enriched Organic Plus compost microbial communities from Emeryville, California, USA - eDNA 3rd pass 37_C Kraft OP (version 2) (version 2) ...
AAAGCCCTTCGGGCATCAATAAGGAGAGTAATTTACGTTCGGCTTCTTGCAAGGGATATCTGTATTAAGGACGCTAAACTAAGAAATTTTTAACACTTCCCCCCAAGAATTCAGCTTGATCCATTGGAAATACCAAATATAAACTCGAATGAAAGCACTTTTTTTGTCAGTTGCGCTATGCTGCTATGCGTTGGTCTGGGGACAGGACAGTTTTGTTCTGAAGGAAAAAAAGAGTGCCAAATTTCCGTTTCTTTTTGTCCATAATTTAGTGATCATACCGGTTGTGGTCAATGGATTTGCTATGAACTTTCTGCTAGATACGGGGGTCAAAGAGACCATGATATTCGGTGAGACCCTCAAATCCATTGATAGCGCTGTTTTCGTCAACAAATTTCAGGGGTTAGGTAAAGACGAAGGACTGGACGGCTACTTGTCCGTAAATAATCAGGTTACGATAGCAGGTGTATATGAAGACCTAGATCAACCCATTTATATTTTAAATAATGCACATATTGACATTTCTACGCGCATCGGAGTGGAGGTCAACGGCATCATGGGCAGCCGCTTTTTTAATGATCACCTTATTGAAATGGACTTTTTAAAGCATAGGATTACCGTCTTTCAAAAGGAGGTTTATCCAAAAGGACTAAACAAGATGCAACGTGTGCCGATCGATATTCTGAATAGTCGACCTTATGCAGCTATTGCTTTTGATCAGGACGATGTTGCAGTCGAAGGGCGTGTACTAATTGATATGGGCAACAGTGATGCGCTTATGCTAATTCCCTCAAAAGTGGAAAAATTCGTAATTAAACCTCCATTTATACACGACTATATCGGGCAGGGATTTAATGGGGAGATTTACGGGAAAAGAAATCGGATTAAATCCCTAAGGCTGGGGTCTTTCACGATGCACTATCCTTTGGTTGCCTATCCGGAATTAAGTTCGACCCAACATGCTACCTTTGTTAACGAACGCATAGGGTCTATAGGCAATGAATTGCTGCGTCGTTTTAAAGTAGTTTTCGATTATCCTAATCATGTAATCTATCTTCAAAAAAATCGAAATTTTGATAAGTTCTATTATTTGAATATGAGTGGTCTGGAAATTGTTCATGATGGTATTAAATATGAGAAGGAGGAAGTTCCTGTTTATTTAAAGAAAGATGGGGGCACTGAGGTGCGTATGGGCAATAGCGTTCAATATCGCTTTGTGTTGAAAAATTTGTATAAGGTTGCGACAGTACGCGCCGGTTCGCCTGCGGCGATTGCTGGCTTAATGCCGGACGACAAACTACTGAAAATTAACGGTCGGTCGGCCTCTTCGTATTCACTGGAGTCCATACACACGCTTTTTAAATCGGAGGAGGGCAGGGAGATGCGTTTTAAAGTAGAAAGGGCCGGACAACAACTGGAATATAGATTTTATTTAAAAGATCCGTTGCCTTTTTATGCCAATTGAACTGTTTTTTCTTGATGATATTCATAGTCCGAAAATTATTCGGGCTTTTTTATTGGTTAAGAAGGCGAGCTTGATATGCTCTGGTGGTCCAACAAAGGACAGCATGGCGAAAAATTTAACATTCGAAGTTAAAATGCGGGCAATACTGGTCAATATGCTTTTGTGTTTTATCTTGACATTTACAGAAATTGGTTTTGTAAATATCAAGATAAAACTAACTAATAGAAGTAACTTATGAACAAAAGAAGTATCGCAATACTAGCATCTAATATACTAGTATGTTCTGCGCTCTATGCTCAAACAGCACTTAAGGGAAAGATTCTAGATCAGGATGGCAAACCTATCCCAGGCGTATCCGTATCTATCAAGGGAGGCCCTGGTACGCAGACAAATGCTGAAGGAGAGTTTTCACTGAGCTATTCAAGTGGAACGCTCTTGAACGTCAGTGCAATTGGCTACAGGTCGAAACAAATACAAATTAATAATCAAACATTTGTAAATGTCACATTAGAATCCATGGCAGAGAATTTGGATGAGGTCGTTGTGACTGCCCTTGGGATTACAAGAGAAAAAAAATCTCTTGGTTATGCTACGCAGGAAGTAAAAGACAAGGAATTAACTGATGCTGGACAACACACTTTAACGGGTGCGCTAGCAGGAAAAGTGGCCGGAGTTCAGGTGAATCAATTTGGTGGTGCAATTGGTTCCTCTGCCCGGATTTCCATCAGGGGTAATACGTCACTACAAAAAGATCAACAGCCATTGATCGTTGTGGACGGTATTCCGATTACAAATGATGCACAGCGTACGGGTGATAATACTTACACTGGCGTAGATTACGGTTCTGGATTGAACGATATCAATCCAGATGATATCGAAAGCATAAATGTTTTAAAAGGTGGTGCGGCCGCACTTTATGGTATGCGTGCGGGAGCGGGAGTTATCATGATTACTACCAAATCGGGTAAGCGTGGTGAGAATGGTGTACAAATTTCTTATGACGGAAATTTCTCTATCGATAGGGCGGCAAATCTGCCAAAATACCAGAATCTATATGGCCAAGGTTCCCGAGGTGACGAATTCAGCTATAAAAATTTCGGCGGGAATCTGTCGTATCAGGACTACGCTACTCAAAAGTCATTTAGTTATGTAGACGGTACTGGAGAAACAGGGATAAATGACAATATTGACGAATCTTGGGGACCTCGGATGGATATTGGCTTGCTTATTCCTCAGTTCAATAGTCCGGTCGTTGATGGCATACGACAAGCAACTCCATGGATTTCCCATAAAAATAATGTCAAGCAATTCTTCCAAACGGGATTTTCACAAAACCATAATGTTTCGATATTGTCGAAAACGGATCGCTCTTCCACAAGAGCTTCCATTTCTTTTAGAGATCAAAGCGGAACGGTACCAAATACAGATCAAAAAAAATATACGGCCCAATTAAATAATGATTATAAAGTCAGTGAGAAAGTCTCATACAACATCATGGCTAATTTTACCCGTACGGAAAGTAATAATTTGGTGATGCAAGGTTATGATAGTGCCAACCCGATGAATGGCTTGATCTGGTTTGGTCGACAGGTCGACATGCAAGATCTAAAAAATAACTGGGACAGGCGTGATGCACAAGGGAATTATACTTATTATAACTGGAATTCCGCATATCACATGAATCCCTACTATACAATGAATGAGTCCCAAAATGCGCTTAAAATGAATCGGATTTTTGGAAAAACCTCATTATTTTATCAACCGTTTGATTTCTTGAAATTTGAAGGCCGGGTAGGGCTGGATTATTATAATACGCACATTTTTGAAACAACTTATTATAACTTTGACAATAGAGATGGTAAATTCAATGAAACCAAAAATAGTAACTCTGATTTTAATGCGGACTTTATCGCGAATTTCAATAAACAGTTTGGCGATCTTAGTTTAAGTGGGGTCTTAGGTGCTAATTACCGGGATTATCAGTTTGAAACAAATACTCTTGGCGCCAAAGGATTAAACGTATTGGGGGTTTATACAATCACTAATAAAATAGGGGATGCATATACTTTCATGGATCATGCCAAAGGTCGTTCCAACTCTATATATGGGCAAGCAAATTTAGGCTGGAAAGATCAGTTGTTTTTGGATTTGACCGCACGTAACGATTGGTCTTCAACCTTGAAGAAATCATTTTTTTATCCTTCAGCAAGTTTGAGCTGGCTACCCACGGCTAGTTTCGAAGGACTCAAAAGTGATTACCTGAATTTTTGGAAATTGCGCTTTAACTTGGTGAAAGTGGGAAATGCAACTCGGCCTTATCAAAATGGAAATTACTACTATGCGCAGACTGATGCTTTTAATAATCTGGCCCAGATGTACAAAAGTATGACCTATGCCATCGAGGGGCTGGAGCCGGAAGCAATTACATCTTATGAGGTTGGTACAGAACTTGGTATGTTTAGAGATCGTATTCATTTGGATCTAACCTATTATCAAAAAATCAATAAGAAACAACTGCTTACTGTACCTACCTCCAATGTTATAGGGTTCAGCAGTATTTTCTTAAATGCAGGGGAAATCCGTGCTAAAGGAATTGAAGTGCAGTTGAGAGGTGATATCCTTAAACGAGAAAATGGGTTAAATTGGAGCACTACTGTTAACTTTTCAAAAGATAAAAACAAAGTTGTCGAACTTTACCCAGAATTGGATTTAAACGACCTAAGATTGGGTTGGACGTGGGGGATCTCCAACATGGCTTCGGTAGGCAGACCATGGGGAACCTTGATAGGCCCAGGCTATGACAGGGTGGAAGATGGTCCAATGAAAGGAGCTATTAAAGTCGGAGCTAACGGTTTGGTGTCTACACCGTTGGATGCTCAAGCCATCGGTAATGTCGTACCTGATTTCCTGGCTTCTATGCGGAATGATTTTACGATAAAAAATTTTAGGTTTGGCTTTATGCTTGATTTCCGCAAAGGTGGTGACATTTGGTCACAAACTATGGCACACGGATATACTACCGGAATTGCCGAAATAACAGCTGCTGATGGTATACGTGAGCGGGCTATTGTCGCTGGTAGAGATGTAATGAAAAATGAGCGATTTGCTATGAAAGTCGGTGATGATTGGGTTGAAAATACGATTGAAACAAGTGCTCAGGACTGGTATGAAAATGGTGGTATCGCGGAAATGTTTGTTTTTGACGGCTCCTTTCTGAAATTAAGAGAGGCTTACATCTCCTATAATTTACCGAAGCATCTTTATAGCAAAATTAAAGGGATTAAACGTGCACATGTCTCTATCACCGGAACCAATTTAGCATTGCTTTGGGTGCATAAATCCAATACAATGCGCTTAGATCCAGAAGGAGGAGGTGTATCAAGTGATTCACGTGGAGTTGGATTTGAACAGGCGTCGGTTCCCAATTCAAGAAGTATAGGCCTCAAACTTGGCTTTACATTTTAGGCCGAATTTCATATTTACATTTTAGAGTGAAAAAGCAATTTGATATGAACACATTTATTAAAAAATTAAAATATACGTCATTCTTAGCCATTATTTTGGCTTCAGGCTGTACAAAGAATTTTGAAAAAATTAATACAGATCCCGATGCGTTAACCGATGTGCCTCCGCGGAATATGTTGGTCAATGTACTGCGAAATGCCGCGGATCAATTTGGTGGTGATGTAGATGGGTACGGCACTTTTGCTGGTTATATTGTCAAAATACAATATCCGGACAATTTGTCTGGATTGATTCCAACGAACAATACTTATGGCAATCGTTGGGCGGCGTGTTACTACAATATCACACAGATGAACGATCTGTTAAAGAAAACGGAAGATAAAGCAGCTGCTTTTCAAAATATCCGTATTGTTGCCCGGATATGGAATAACTATATGTGGTCCTACTTGTTAGACGGATGGGGTGATATTCCCTATTCAGAGGCGTTTAAAGGACGGCCAGAAGATGGAGCTGTATTGAAAGCTAAATATGATAAGCAGGAGGATATTTTTCCCGCAGTATTGGCGGATCTTAAAGCATTGGCTGATGAGTTGGCAGCTGGTATCGGAACCGACGAGATCGGAGCGTATGATATTATTTATACGCCGAAACCATCCGAATCTGAACCACTTAAAACGCAGATGTTGAACTGGCAAAAATTCTGTAATTCGTTGCGCTTGCGAATGGCCATGAGGATTTCTGCAGTAGCCCCAGCACTAGCTAAATCGACGATAGAAGAAATCGCGGGAAATAAAGAGAAATATCCTTTAATTGAGACCAATGCAGAAAATTGTCAAGTAACCTGGCCGGGAACGTTGCCTTATATGGAACCGTGGTATGAATCTGGTGTATATGGTAATCGCCTTAATAACTGGGGAATGTTTGATATTTTTATTGATCATTTAAAAGCGACAGGTGATCCAAGAATTGCTTCTGTTGCCCGAAAGAACAATGAGGGGGAGTACGTCGGCTTTGTTAACGGTTCTTTAACAAATCCTTCGCCCTTAAGTTCCATTTCCTGGATCGGTGAACACTATATTAACAAGGCCACCGGAACAACACCATTTTACAAAGCCTGTGAAACATATTACATGCTGGCTGAGGCCGCTTTGCTTGGTTACAATGTTAAAATTTCAGCCAAAGACGCCTATGAAAGGGCAGTTGCCCTATCCATGGAAGAAAATAATATAAATGCGACTGATGTTGCGAAATATCTTGCTGGGGCGGGCAAATTTGATGGCACCATGGACCGCATCTATTGGGACATGTGGGTAGCTTTATTTAAAGAAAATTTTGAAGCTTGGAGTCTTTATAGGAGAACAGGTATCCCTAATACAAACTATCCGTCTAAAATTCAGAATTTCGCAGCTCCCCATACGGATCAACCTTGGCGCTTACCTTATCCGAATAACGAATATTTATATAACACCGAGAACGTTAAAGCTGCCGAAGCAGGTACGAAAGATTACGGATGGGGTAAGAGACTGTGGTGGGCAAAAGATAACGGTAAACAATAAGAATTGAATTTAGTAGGAGTTTAAACCATACAGGTTCTCCTAGGTACAGAGCAGAGCCTTTGTCAGCAATGATTAAGGCTCTCTGTATTTTTAGGTCATATAAAGCAATCTGTTGATAGATCTTTCTTTAATTGCTTATTAATCGAAGTATACTGTACGCGTGGCGCGAGGTGATAAATGAGCCTATTTATGTATGATGTAAGTTCAAACCATATGTTCTTTTGCTAAACCATCGGAACATAGAAAATAATTTGCTAAAAGCTCTTATAATTGGTATCTTTAAGATGGCGTATTTGTTGCTGCCATGGCTAAATGTAAACTTAAATATCCGTCTGTAAATGCTCCGGCGTTTTTCTTTGGAGATTTATAGCTGGTGAAATTTCAAATTTTCTATGATATGATACACTCTCCTGGCTTCCGTTTTAGGGAAGCAATCACTGAAGAAAAACCGCTGCAAGTTGTGGGCGCTATCAATGCAAATCACGCACTTTTGGCTGAGCAGGCGGGTTTCAAAGCCATTTATCTCTCTGGGGGTGGTGTTGCCGCCGGATCATTGGGTGTTCCGGATCTGGGTATTACTTCTTTGCAGGACGTGTTGATTGATGTAGATCGCATAACAAATGTTTGCAAGCTTCCATTGATGGTAGATATAGACACCGGATTTGGTCCCTCTGCCTTTAATGTTGCACGCACGATAAGAAGCTTGGTTAAAGCTGGTGCCGCGGCAGTACATATGGAAGATCAGGTAGGAGCCAAACGTTGTGGACATCGTCCTGGAAAAGAACTGGTCTCTAAGCAGGAAATGGAAGACCGTCTCAAGGCTGCGGTCGATGCGAGAACTGACGAACATTTCGTCATTGGGGCACGTACGGACGCTTTGGCATCCGAGGGGCTGGAACTCGCTCTCGACCGGGCTGTGGCTTATAAAGAGGCGGGGGCTGACTTTATTTTCGCTGAGGCGGTACATAATCTGGATCAGTATATGCAGTTTAGCAGGGCGACAGGACTGCCTATTCTAGCCAACATTACGGAGTTTGGACAGACGCCGCTTTTTACCCTCGATGAGCTCCGTGATGCGGATGTGTCGATCGTATTATATCCATTGTCGGCTTTTCGTGCAGCAAATAAAGCTGCGAGTGATGTTTATGACCATATCCGTAAAGATGGCGGCCAGGCAGCAGTCTTGGACCAGATGCAGACAAGGGAGCAGCTTTATCGAAGTATCGATTACTATGCTTATGAAAGCAGATTGGATCAGCTATTCAATAAAAAGACATAATCATGCCAGTATGACCATTGAGGAATGCATAAAGGAATGAGATCGCCTTACCTGACAATACATGCAGTAGGATAAGGCGTAGTTGCAATAGGATAGACACGCTTACAAATACTTATTCTAATGAAAGAGACAACAGAGACTGGATTTAAACCAAAGAAAAGTGTAGCACTTTCTGGCGTAGCAGCAGGGAATACTGCCTTAAGTACCGTTGGAAAAAGTGGTAATGATCTACATTACCGTGGGTATGATATTTTGGATCTTGCACATCAAGCAACTTTTGAGGAAGTAGCCTACTTGTTGATTTTTGGAAGCTTACCTACGCGAGCCCAGCTGACAAGCTATCAGAGTCAGTTGATAAGCCAGCGTGGACTACCGATCACGGTACAGCAAGTATTAAAACAATTGCCATCTACCGCACACGCGATGGATGTGCTGCGCACATATGTTTCATTTTTCGGCAGTGTAAATCCCGAAAAAGAGACCCATCCGCTGGCTGGAGCCAGAGATATCGCCAACCGGCTGATGGCGTCCATGGCATCCGCTTTATTATATTGGTATCATTTCAGTCAACATGGCCGCGAGATTCAGGTAGAGACTTCTGATACAACTGTCGGAGGGCATTTTTTGCATCTGCTTCATGGTAAGGAGCCTTCCGAGTCCTGGGTTAGGGCAATGCAGATTTCGCTTAACTTATATGCCGAACATGAGTTTAATGCATCCACTTTCACCGCCAGGGTAATCGCGGGCACAGGGTCGGATATGTATTCCTGTATTGCGGGCGCAATCGGTGCATTGCGGGGGCCAAAACACGGTGGGGCCAACGAGGTCGCCTTTGAGATTCAGAGCCGATACGCCAATGCGGATGAAGCTGAGGTGGATATCCGTAAAAGGTTGGCAAATAAAGAAGTGATCATTGGCTTTGGTCATCCTGTCTATACGATTTCAGACCCAAGAAATCAGGTCATTAAGCAGGTCGCCAGGGAACTGTCAGAGGAGGCCGGCGATATGAATCTTTATTTAATTGCAGAGCGTCTGGAGAAGGTCCTGTGGGAGGAGAAACGGATGTTCCCAAATTTGGATTGGTATTCTGCTGTTTCGTATCATCTTATGGGCATTCCTACGGAAATGTTTACGCCCTTATTTGTCCTGTCGCGTATTACAGGATGGTCTGCTCATGTATTTGAACAGCGCCAAGATGGAAAAATAATTCGACCGAGCGCAAATTACATCGGACCAGACGATAGGACTTATGTGCCCATCGCCGAAAGATAGAATACGTAACGCCCTTTAAAATGCAATAAGTAAGTTAACTACTACTATTTGATCAGAAATATAATAATGAGTGCAATCTTAACCAATGAAAGACCACAGCCAGACCAGGTCCTGGTGGCTATTGTGGATTATGTCCTGAATTATAAAATCGAAAGCAAGCGGGCCTGGCACACGGCATTCTACTGTTTTCTTGATACAATCGGCTGCGGTCTGGAGGCGCTGACCTATCCTGCCTGTACAAAATTACTGGGGCCTATTGTTCCAGGGACGATCGTTCCGAACGGTGCTAAAGTGCCGGGCACAAACTATCAGCTGGATCCTGTACAAGCGGCATTCAATATTGGTACAATTGTACGCTGGCTGGATTTCAATGACACCTGGTTAGCGGCCGAGTGGGGACATCCGTCGGACAATCTGGGGGGTATATTAGCGACAGCAGACTGGCTCAGTAGAACGGAAATGGCGCAAGGCAGAAAATCCTTGAAAGCCAAAGCAGTCCTTGAAGCGATGATCATGGCGCACGAGATACAGGGAGTATTGGCGCTTGAAAACTCCTTTAATAGAGTGGGACTTGACCACGTGATTTTGGTGAAAGTGGCTTCTACTGCTGTTGTGGGCAAATTGCTAGGTCTAAACCGGGAAGAACTGCTTAATGCAGTTTCGTTGGCTTTTGTGGACGGGCAAGCTCTGCGCACTTATCGGCATGCGCCCAACACTGGCAGCCGTAAATCCTGGGCGGCCGGAGACGCTACCTCCCGGGCAGTGCGCTTGGCTTTAATTGCAAAGACAGGCGAAATGGGTTATCCTTCGGTGCTGACGGCGCCAGTATGGGGCTTTTACGATGTTTTGTTTAAAGGTAATGTGTTTAAGTTTCAGCGTGAATATGGGAGTTACGTCATGGAGAATATTTTGTTTAAAATTTCTTTCCCTGCAGAATTCCATGCACAGACGGCCGTCGAAGCCGCGATACAGCTGCAGCAACAGCTTCGAAATTTTGGCAAAGACAGTGCCGATATTGCGCGTGTGACGATTCGGACTCACGAGGCGGCTATTCGCATCATTGACAAAAAAGGGCCTTTACATAATCCTGCAGACCGGGATCACTGCATCCAGTATATGGTAGCTGTACCCTTAATTTTTGGACGGCTGACGGCAGAAGACTACGAAGATCAGGTGGCAGCAGATCCACGTATCGATGATTTACGCAATAGGATTTTCTGTGTCGAAGATAGCCAGTTTACAAGGGATTATCATGATCCGCAAAAGCGGGCGATTTCCAATGCGCTGACTGTCGAACTGAAAGACGGAACGGTATTGCCGGAGTTGATCGTGAAATATCCGATCGGACATCCCCGACGTAGGGAAGAGGGTATTCCCAAATTGATCGAAAAGTACAAAATCAATCTGGCTCGTGTATTTTCAGAAAAGCAGCAAAGACAGCTGCTTGGAGTTACCTTGGATTATGACACCTTTATCGACCTCGATGTGTCTGAACTTATGAACCTCTACGCACGGTAGTATAGAAAGCTATTGTTCTGTTGTTTCTTCATATAACAGAACAATAGCTTATCGCTATTCATCCTATTCTTCCCTTTTTTGCCAGTTGGATCTAAAACCTGTATAAAATTTAAAGTCCTTGCCGGCCAGTGTCTTTAACGATGGGGGCAGTTCCCATTGTTCACCGAAGTGAAAGAATGATGTGCACTCCTGAACAAAAAGCGGTAAACCGGTAAGATCGATATGACCAAATACGCCGCCTGTGTAAGCAGGATAGCCTACACCAAGAATAGAACCAATATCGCCGTCAATGGGCTGATCCAATATACCCTCCTCTAAACAACGATAGCTATCCAAAGCCATGACATGAAGTAGTCTTTTTCGTATTAATGTGGGGGCGGCACTATCAATGGACATGGACAAAGTTGGGTCCTGCCAAATTGTTTTTGTTCGCGTAGTGCTGTCGTAGTCATAGAATCCGTGTCCCGATTTGCGACCTTTTCGCTGATTTTTGATCATATTGGCGAGATAAGCATAGGCTCTGTGCTGACTGGCGTGAAGGGTGGGCAACTGATCATACACATGCAGCATAAGTTCCAATGAAATTTCGTCCAGCACCGCGAGCGGTCCCACAGCGAATCCGGCAGTCAATGCTTCGGTCTCGATCTGCTGGGCCGGTATGCCTTCCAGTAACATGGTGATGGCTTCCAGAAGGTAGTTGAAAAAGATGCGGGAAGTAAAAAATGCAGGGCCATCATGTACGACTATCGGAATTTTGCCCAGTTTTAATGCGACCAATACGGCCTGTTGTAATGTGTTTTGATCTGTTTGTTGGCCGCGGATAATCTCAACTAAGGGCATGCGATCTACCGGCGAAAAAAAATGCATGCCGATAAAGCGCTCGGGATGAGGAGTTGCTGTGGCCAGGTTGCTAATAGGAAGAGACGTTGTATTGGAGGCAAACACACCATTTTTGGTGAGGTAGGCAAAACTTTGTTTTGTCACCTCTGCTTTTAATGCTGCATCTTCAAATACGGCTTCAATAATGAGATCAGATCCTGAAAGATCGTGGATATGCTCGGTAGCCGTAATCCTGGACAGCAGTGCCTGTTGCTGCTCGCTGTCCATATTGCCCTGTGCCAGCAATTTTTCACAAATCTGAGCTGAATACGCTTTGCCCTGCTGGGCCCGTAGTAGGGTGACATCTTTCAAAATCACATTTAAACCGGCCTTAGCTGCCTCGTAGGCGATACCTGATCCCATCATGCCAGCGCCGAGAATGCCTATCTGTCTGATCGTATTATCTGAGGTACATTCTAGCCAGTCAGGATGTTGTGTGCGATGTATACCATGATCAAGGGTGCGCACCATGTGCAGCACTTCGGGTGTCTTCAGAACAGCTAGATATACTGTAGCCTCAGCCTGCAGCACTTCGTCCAGCGGACGAGATACTGCTGATTGCAACAACTGTATGACCGCATTGGTACCGGGAAGCAGCCCCCGTGTTTTTTTTTGAATCGCCGCCACCGTATTTTCCATGTCCGCCGAAGAGGAGCGGAATGCCGGATCGGTAGCTCTATTTTTGCTCAATATCCAGCGTTTTGCCATCGCTACACCGCCATCAAAATCAGCTGCTACATGATCGATCAAAGCTAATTTGTGACCATCTGTACTCCCGATTGAATTCCCCTGTGTTAATAGCTGCAACGTTTGAGTGTAGCCAATGATCTGAGGCAGGAGCACGGTTGTTCCTAAGCCGGTAAAGGCGCCAAATTTACTTTCTGGAAAGCCCAACCTGATCCCTTGTATAGCAATTCGATAATCAGACCATAACATTGGCGCTAGCCTGACGCCTGTGCAGGAGCGGTCAAGTATGGATACAATAGGCTTGTTGAATGATTTCCATTTTATTACCTCCAGCATCATGTGGTACATGTTGCTGGAGTCGAACATGCCTTCGTAAACCTGATTAAACAGGGACATATAGTTCCCCTGATCGGCGTTCAATGGTGAGGTATACACCAACGCGGTGGTTTCTTGTTCTTGGAGCAGCTTAGTCATTAATACGACGAAGTGCTCAAGTGTAACCTGTATGCCCGGTCGGGGACTGGGGATTTCGATCAGCGGCTGTATGAAAACAATTCCATCGCTGTCCCGTTGTATGTCAAACAGCGGCGATGGGTCGGGGTTTTCTTTTTTTTGCATCATCATCTATTTCTTTGTTGTGGATAATTGGCTTTACGCAGGTTTTTGGGATTGATAGTTGATATGGTCAATGGACATCTTTGCAATAATCTCCAGCATAATTTCAGAGGTCCCGCCGATTATGGTCCCCACGCGTACATCCCGGTACAGACGAGCGATTTTATAGTCTTCAGTGAACCCATAACCGCCAAAAAGTTGTAGACATTGGCCGACTGCCTGAACAGCGAGCTCGCTGGCCTGGAGCTTGGCAATGGAGCACTCCCGGACTGCATATGTTCCCTCGTACTGAAGGTCACAACAGTGGTAAACAAATGCCTTCGTCGTCGCGATATCAGCGGTGATTTGGGCAATGCGATGGCGGACAGCCTGAAATTCTGCAATTTTTTTCCCGAAGGCCTCGCGTTGCTGCAGATATTCCAGCGTGTACTGTAAGGCCGATTCGGCTGTTGCAACGCTATGAATAGCAGCGGTGAGGCGTTCCAACTGTAAACCGTCCATTAGATAGCGGAATCCTTCACCTTCCGCACCAATTAAATTGCTCGCTGGTACCTTAACCTGATCGAAGGCCAATTCGGCAGTATCAGAGGCATGCCAGCCCAATTTATTGATCTTATTTGCCGATATCCCTTGCGTATGCCTGTCGATGAGCAGTAAACTGATGCCCTTCGTTCCTTTATCAGGGGCGGTTTTGACAGCCGTAATAAAAAAATCACCATAATACCCGTTGGTAATGAAAGTTTTGGATCCATTGACAATATAGTAATCTCCCGTTCGAACAGCAGTAGTCTTGATATTTTTTACATCGGAGCCCGCCCCCGGCTCCGTAATCGCGACAGCACTGACCATCTCTCCTGCAATGACAGACCTGAGATAACGTTCTTTTAATTCCTCGGTTGCATATTTTAACAGATAAGGTGCAGACATGTATTGGATTACCAAAGCCGCTATCGTGAATCCCCCAGAGAAACAATGGGATAATTCCTCGCATAAAATCATCGAATAATAAAAATCCAAAGCCAGACCACCGTATTGTTCTGGATAGTTGAGTCCCATAAACCCCATATCGCCCATTCTTTTCCAGATACGTCGATCGATTTCACCTCTTTTTTCCCATTCATCAATGTGCGGAAGAATTTCCTTTTGAATAAATGCCCGGAGCGTTTCGCGGAAAATTTGATGTTCAGCGGACAGTTTTCTTGCGTGCATAATAATTTATTTTACATTGGTTATTTTTTCAGTGGAATGAAAATCCATGGAAGCTTCATTTCTGCTGTCCTACGCTGGATGACCCTTAGGTGGAGACTGCTGTGAAATGCTGATCTAATTTACTGAAAAGGTCTCATTTTCCAGCAAATTATTATTGTTTATTTTTCATCATATAGATCATCTATGGAAGTTATTCCATTGTTTTTTTTCTATTTATTCTGTTTTGTGTCAAAAAATAGTCGCAGAGTGTTCGTTAGCGTACATTATATTTTCTATCTTTAAATAAGAATTCGACGGAAGTATACTCCTTGGGATTTGGAACGACTGTCGGCGCAGGCCGACATATCAAAGAACCTTTATAAACTATATGTGATGTCAAAAAAAGTATTTATTGTCGCGGCAAAGCGCACACCAATCGGAAGTTTTGGAGGTGGACTATCTTCACTGACGGCGCCTATGCTCTGTGCGCATGCGGTTCGTGCCCTGCTGAATCAAGTTGAGGTTGTAGCCGGCCAAATCGATGAAATATTAATTGGCAATGTGTTGCAGGCGGATTTGGGTCAAGCCCCTGCCAGACAGGTCGCCAAGCTTGCTGGTTTGCCTGATGGGGTAGCGGCAACTACGGTCAATAAGGTCTGTGCAAGCGGTATGAAAGCTATTGCTTTCGGCGCGCAATCCATTTTGCTGGGCGATGCGGAGGTCGTGGTTGCGGGCGGTATGGAGAGCATGAGCAGAGCACCCTTTTATTCGGGAGCCATGCGTTGGGGCGTAAAATTAGGTGATCAGACGCTAGTAGACGGTTTACAGCGGGACGGCTTAAGTGATGCCTATTCAAACGAGCCCATGGGCAGTTTTGCGGAGTTGTGTGCCGAGACATATGGCATCGGCCGCGAACAGCAAGATGCCTATGCAATCAATTCCTATAAGCGGAGTCTGGAAGCCTGGCAGAAAGGCAAATTTGCGAATGAAGTCACTCCGGTAATTGTCCAAGGAAGAAAAGGAGAACAGGTGGTCTCCAGAGATGAGGAATTTTCACAGGTAAATTTTGATAAAATCCCGCAGTTGAAACCGGCGTTTAAAAAAGACGGGACGGTAACTGCAGCTAATGCTTCCACATTGAGCGACGGAGCGGCCGTTGTATTGTTGATGAGTGAAGAAAGGATGAATGAACTGCGGCTGAGTCCTTTAGCAGAGATTATTGCTTATGCAGATGCGGAGCAGGCACCTGAATGGTTTACTACCACACCGAGTCTGGTAACAGATAAAGTTCTGAAAAAGGCGGGTTTAACACTAGCGGACGTCGATTATTTTGAGTTTAACGAGGCTTTTTCTGTTGTGGCACTGGCAAATGCCCAAATTTTGGATATTGCGTTAAATAAAGTGAATATCTATGGGGGAGCGGTTTCGCTTGGGCATCCGCTTGGCTGCTCGGGAGCCCGGATTCTGGTGACCCTGACCAGTATCCTGCAGCAGGAGGGCGGGAAAGTGGGGTTAGCTGCAATCTGCAATGGTGGTGGTGGAGGTTCCGCAATGATCATAAAAAAAGCATAGTACTTCGTCCAGGTAAACAATCGGTTTAACTGGACGAAACCCTCGATACTTGCGCGGCCATGAATAAAATCAGCCTATTTATTCTTCATACAGACGGCTGGCTTCTACACCGTGAAGAGCGAGTTCGGACTCGATTTCGGTCGGATTCAGCCGGATTCCCTCAATAGTTAATAGATTGTAAATTGAATCCAGGTCTATTTTCCAGTCATGAATACCGTTTAATTTCTCAACAGCTTGTTTGATCTTATCAACGAGGCTGGGGTGTTGTGCATTAGTTTCGAAAATGAGCTTTTCCATTGTGTTTCGTATTAGGCCCAATTTGAAAATCAGGCAGGTTTAACCAAAATAGCGCAGACAATCATTGATCGGCTAATTACAATAGTCTCAATATAAGGAGAATTATTTGAAATTAATAGTTTAAAATGATTAAAATGTAATGAAACTGTTAATTTTTGTAATTAATTGCTGTAAATTTTGTGCACGTTAATCTAAATGCTCTACCGCGGATCTGAAGATGCAGCTGGATATGTATCAAAATTAAACAGTCTGTCGTCATAAGAGAATTGCTTGCCGGAGTAATACTGGATCCCTCTTTGTGGGGCTATATTTCCCAGAGTTGTCGCAAACGCTCTCAGCAGTTTGCGTCCAATCATCTGACGGTAGTGGACGTTAAAAAGCTAGGGGCGGAACTATGAGCACAACAGGATCTAAAGTAAATGAGTTTGCCCTGCTGGCATAAGATGGTCAATAAAAAAATAGATTGGCTACCGCTTACACCGTCGACCCTGTTGGTGGCGGACCGGAAAAAATAGTGTTTATCGTCGTCATGTCGAAATAGAATATTTCGACATGACGACGATAAAGGAATTGGCTATGTTGAGATCTTGTCCACCTTTATCTTCAGTCCGATTAATTTCTCAATATCGTTCAGGTAAGTTCTTTCTTCCACATCACAAAAAGAAATCGCCTGACCTTCCATACCCGCTCTGCCCGTGCGGCCAATACGGTGTACATAGGTTTCGGGAACATTGGGGAGGTCGTAGTTGATGACTAGCGGTAACTGTTCTATATCAATGCCACGTGCCGCAATATCGGTGGCAATCAGGATTTTAATACGGCTTTCCTTAAATTCGCCCAGTGCCCTTTGTCTGGCATTTTGGGATTTATTTCCGTGAATGGCAGCAGCTCGAAGACCACTTTTTGCCAAGAGCTTGACGATTTTATCAGCCCCATGTTTGGTTCGGGAAAATACAATTGTGCGTTCATGTTTCTTCTGTTTAAGAAGGCTGGTCAGCAATTTGATTTTCTCTTTTTTCTCGATGAAGTAGACACATTGATTTACCTTCTCTGCGGTGGAGCTGACTGGTGTCACATCTACTTCAACCGGTTTATGGAGTATGCCCTGTGCAAATTTGCGAATATTTGGAGGCATTGTGGCCGAGAAAAATAAAGTCTGGCGTTTTTCGGGAACTTTAGCGAGAATCTTTTTGATATCGTGGATAAAGCCCATGTCCAGCATGTTGTCGGCCTCGTCAAGGATCAGCAGCTCAATCTTATCAATAAAAACCAGTTTTTGGTTCATGAGGTCCAATAACCGGCCTGGAGTAGCAACAAGGATGTCGACCCCCCTTTTTATTTCTTTAACCTGCTTGTCCTGATTCACACCGCCAAAGATGGTACAGTATTGGAGACTCAGGTATTTACGGTATAGATTTATATTGTCGCCAATCTGTATTGCCAGTTCACGTGTCGGCGTTAAGATAAGCGCTCTGATAGGTACTTGTTTACCAATGCCCGTCTTCTTTTCGGCCAGGCGTTGCAATAAGGGCAACGCAAAAGCCGCTGTCTTTCCAGTGCCCGTCTGTGCGCATCCGATGAGATCTTTTCCGTCCAAAATGACCGGAATAGCCTTTTGCTGAATAGCAGTCGGCGTAGTATATCCCGTTTCGGCGACTGCCTTTAAAAGTGGGGAGATTAGATTAAGTTGTTTGAATTCCATTAAAATGTAACTGGGAAATTATGCTTAAATACACCTTGATTTACTTTCGTTGAAGCGGTTCATAACTGTTCAGAAATCTATCATGCAGTGATGGAAGCAAACAAACAGGAAATAACAAGGGATGAATATGTAAAAGAAATGGGATAAATCAGTAAGAATTACCCCATTAACAAGAAAGTGTATTTTTTGGATTACGCCAATTTTACATTTGTAGCGTTGATTCCTTTTGGAGTTCTTTCTACATCATAAGTAACAACGTCACCTTCAGTTACTTGGTTCTTAAGCGCAGAAACGTGTACGAAAACGTCTGCACTACCGTCTTCTGGTGTAATAAAACCAAAACCTTTAGTTTCATTGAAAAATTTAATTTTACCTGTATTCATTATTTTTAATTAAGTGTCGCAAGGTAGGTATAATAAATGAGTAATCGTGTTTTTTTTTTTCGTAAATCGTCAAGTTTTTTTTATGATGACGTTTTGTCAACAATAATAGTCGTTCAAAGCCCTTTAAGTGGCTATTTCTATTGATGCATGAGGGGGGCACCTGGTAAATCATGTATGCCATGTAACAGTGAGGGTAACCGCTTATCTAAACACCTTTTTATAATGTCTATATATATTTTACAATCATTGTATGCATGCCTTAATTGATTTTTGTATTTTCATCATCAGCAAAACCAAGTGTACTTAAACCCGTATATGATGAATAGAAAAGATTTTATCCGTACTTCCAGTATTTTAGCAGCCGCATCATTCTTCTCCAGCACCTGGGCGTCTCAGTTGTCTGATCAGCCAATCCGTGTTGGGGTCATTGGTGTCAATGGCATGGGATGGTCTGACCTGAATGCGCTGTTGAAGCAAAATAATATTGTATGTACGGCTCTTTGTGATATAGATGAGACCGTCTTGAATAAAAGGGCCCGAGAGTTACAAGAACGAAATATGGTTGTCGCCACTTACCTCGATTATAAACAGTTGCTGGCCAGTTCGGATGTAGACGCAGTTATTATTGCAACGCCTGATCACTGGCATTGTCTGCAGATGGTAGATGCTGTTGAGGCGGGAAAGCATGTCTATGTGGAGAAGCCTATCGGCAATTCTGTCCGGGAATGTCAGGTGATGGTGCAGGTGGCAAAGAAAAATAATGCCATTGTGCAAGTGGGACAATGGCAGCGGAGCCAGCAGCATTTTAAAGATGCGATTGATTTTGTGCATTCCGGTAAGTTGGGTAAAATACGGTTGGTCAAGGCTTGGTCGTATCTGGGCTGGAAAAACAGCATTCCAGTGCAACCCGATACAGCTGTACCTAGTGGAGTGCATTATGCGGACTGGCTGGGTCCGGCAGTAAAGAAGCCGTTTAATGTCAACCGCTTTCACTTTAATTTTCGATGGTTTTGGGATTATGCGGGTGGATTGATGACCGATTGGGGCGTGCATATGCTGGATTACGCGCTACTGGGGATGAAAGTGTCAGACCCAAAATCCGTGATGGCATCGGGCGGTAAGTTTGCGTTTCCTGACGATGCCGGCGAAACGCCCGACACCATGACTGCAGTCTACGAATTTGACGGTTTTAATATCCAGTGGGAGCATGCAAAAGGAATTGATCTGGGCCCCTACGGCCGTAATCATGGTGTTGCATTTATAGGCAACAATGGTACACTGGTATTAAATCGATCCGGCTGGGAGGTGATTCCAGAAAAGGGGCGCATGGAAGCACTGCCTTTCCAACCTGCATCTGACAATGGGCTGGAAAGACATATGGCAAACTTCGTAGAAGCTATTCGACAACGAAACCCACAATTATTACATGCTCCGATCGAAGCAGGAGCACACATCGCGATTTTCTCGCAGATGGGCAACATTGCTTTCCGGACTGGACAGAAGCTTTACTGGGATCAGGGCAAGCAGCGTTTTACAGACTCCAATGCAAACAGATATTTGGCAGCAGTATACCATAACGGTTACAAATACCCAAAAATATAGCCATGGAGAACGGATCTAGGGCAGAAGCTATCCAAAGACAAATGTATTGGCGATAGCGATTTCGTCCTGATTGACTGAGTGCTCAAAGTTGGGATATATGGACAGCTGCACGTTTGCATTCATATTTTTTAGTATGGCAACGGAGGCCTGGACACGTTGTAATGGTACATGTGGATCAGGATCGCTTGTACCGATAAACAGCGGCATCTGCCCGAAATCACCCTGATACTTGCTGGTATCAATTTCCTCGCCGATCAGGCCTCCAATAATTGCAGCCGCTCCACCATAACGATTGGCATGCTGTGCTAAATATTCAAGAATCAGGCAGGCACCCTGCGAGAAACCAAAAAAGTAGATATTTTCTGTTTTTACTCCGTTGTCCTGAGCCTGCTGTACTGTATCCGCAAGGACCTGAATTGCCGAGGTCAGCCAAGGTTCGTTGCGTTCCCTGGCAGCCATAAATGAATAAGGATACCACGTATAATTAGCTGCCTGCGGCGCTAAAAGTGCGAAACCATCCACTTTTAGATAAGTAGACATATGCAAGATTTCCGTCGCGGTACCACCACGTCCATGAACCATGATCAGTACTTTCTTTGCTTTTTCCAGAGCTTGTCCAGCTGTTATGATATTAACCAAATGACTCATAATATTTGTTCCTAAATTGTTTTCTTAAACCATACATCTTTATAGATGTCGGGATGGCGATGAAATTGGGCATTAACGTAAGGGCAAAGGGGAACGATCATTATCTTGTTTTCGCGGGCATAAGAAACGAGTTTTTCCAATAGTATTTTAGCAAATCCACGTCCTTCATATGCTTCGTCTACTTCAGTATGATAAACGACGAGTTTTCCGTCGATAAGGGCTATGCTCATCAAACCAGCTTTTGCTCCATCGGAAAATAATTGCAGTTCGCCACGCTGATTTTTATCCAGTACAATCTCTGTGCTTTCCATATTTTGTGTATTTGTTCTTGTTTAATGAATATTTAATCAATGTTTGGTAACGACTCTTCAATCTGTGCACGGTAGCTTTCGTATTGTTTTGGTAGTTTGAGCGCTGTACCCAAGCTTTCCAGCGGCTCATCCACCGTAAATCCGGGATTGTCCGTCGCGAGTTCAAACAATACACCCCCCGGTTCACGGAAATAAAGAGAAAAGAAGTAATCGCGGTTAATTTTAGGTGTAATATCCAACCCTGCAGAAAGAACTTTTTCACGGTATTCCATAAGGATATCGTCATCTTTTACGCGGAAAGCCACGTGGTGATTGGTTCCACCGGCATTCCTGCCATATGAAAGATCTGGATTTTCAACAATGTCGACAGTATGGGCAGTTGTGATACTATCGGTCTTCAGCCGGTATCTTTCATTTTCGTGTTCCCTTACTGAATAGCCTAAAATGTCTGTCAGGACCTTTAAGGTAGGGTCAGCAAGTTTCAGCGATAACGTGACATTGTGGAAGCCTTTTAACGCCTGCTGGCTCGTAATATCAGTTGTGGTCCAGGCCTTTCTGTCGTCTTCGATGTTGGGCTCAATAAATTGCAACTGCAAACCATCCGGATCCTTAAATTCGATCAGTTTCTCCCCGAAGATTTCATTTTCAACAAAAGCCACACGGTGTGTATCGAGACGGTCTTTCCAGAACGGCAGACTGCCCGGAGGCACCGCATAACCTATATGTGTCGCCATACCAGTCCCTTGTACACCTCGCCCAATTCCCTCCCAAGGAAAGAACGTCAATATCGTACCAGGCTCACCTTTTTCGTTTCCGAAATAAAAATGGTACGTTCCAGGGTCATCAAAATTGACAGTCCTTTTTACCAAACGGAGACCCAAGACTTTGGTGTAGAAGTCAAGATTTCTTTTTGCATTATCGGCGATGGCCGTAATATGATGCAATCCTAAAATTGAATTGTCCATAACTTTTAATTTTTTTTATCTGATGTAAAATTACGGATGACCGCCGGTAAATCCATTGAACTAGATCAATAAAGACATCGACACAAAAAACTTAATACAGCGCTCAAGAAAATAATATTTACATTTGATATTGATTATGGAAGATAATACATTATTTAAGATCAGCTATAAAATAAAGGAAATCCGCAAGGTTAAAGGGATCACCATACAGGAGGTTGCCGATAGAGCGGGGGTAAGCAAGGGGTTGATATCGCAGATCGAAAATAATCGGACGATACCGTCGTTATTGGTATTGATTTAATTCGATCAAGAGATTTGTAAGTTAAAACTCTATCTGGCTAAAGCGCCAATGATAGGTGTCAATAAGCGTTAATTGATCCCTATCTACTGGTAGGCCCGCGGCGATTTTAAGTACCTGCATAGCCATCATGCTGCCCACTATTCCGGGGAGGGGGCCTAGAACTCCGTTCATATCGCAGTTGGGAACCTGTCCGGGAGCGGGAGCGATAGGGAAAAGGTCCAGTAGATTTTTGCTGCCTTTGTAATTAAATACTGCCATTTGTCCTTCAAAGGCATGTATGCTTCCGTACACCAATGGCTTGTTGAGTATTAGGCAGGTTTCATTCAGTAAATACCGTGTCTCAAAATTGTCGCAGCAATCGACGATAATATCGTATGGCGCAAGCATTGTTGAGGCGTTATCGGCCTCGATTTTAATGTGAAAGGCTTGAAAATCAAGGGCGCTATTAAGCTGTAGGATCTGTTTGGCTGCACTCACCGTTTTCGCTGTACCGACATGTTGTTCTGTATGAATGACCTGTCTGTTCAAATTATGCATTTCGACCTTGTCGAAATCCACAAGTGCAAGCTGGCCAACGCCGGCGGCAGCCAGATATTGCAATACCGGACTTCCAAGCCCGCCGGCGCCGACGACCAACACCTTGCTGCTCATGATTTTCCGCTGTCCTGAAACACCAATTTCTTCAATAAATATTTGTCTGCTGTAGCGTTCGAAAATAGGATCCTTCTCCATATAAATTATTGTATTATCCCCGAATACGTACGCTCCCAGTCTTTCATAACCGGCGCATAACCCATTTTACGGATCTGTTTTTTTATTGTTTCCATATCTCTTTCGTCACTGACTTCAAATTGTTCCAAGGCCTGTGGGTCGACGACATAGCCGCCGGGATTTGTCTTGGAGGCTGCACTCATGGTTGTCACGCCAATTGGGATGATATGATCTCTAAAGTTCTCGTTCTCGCGTGTGGAGATGGATATCTCCAGATTTTCATTCCACAGACGGTAGGCACAGATGAGCTGCAATAAATGTCTGTCAGAAAGATGGAAATTGGGCGCCTCTGAGCCTGCTGCTGGTCGCAGTCGCGGGAAAGAGACTGAAAAGCGGGTTTGCCAGTATTGCTTTTCTAAATAATCGATGTGGACCGCGGCGAAAAAGCTGTCCACCCGCCAGTCTTCGAGACCCAAAAGTACGCCCAGCCCGATTTTATGAATGCCAGCCTGTCCGATGCGGTCCGGAGTATCCAGACGGTAGTCAAAATTTGATTTCTTGCCCTTTGGATGATAGGTCTTGTATACCTCCTGATGGTAGGTTTCCTGATAAACCAGAATGGCATATACACCCGCAGATTGTAACTGTTTATAGTCCTCCAGCTCCAGCGGCTGTACTTCGATTGATATTTGAGAAAAATATGGTTTTAACAACTGTATCGCGTTTATAAAATAGTCTGTACCAACGGTTTTATTCGCTTCTCCACTGACCAACAATACGTGCTCGATCCCCATGGATTTGAGAGCCATTGCCTCCAGCATTAACTCGGCGTTGTTGAGAGTCTTTCGTTTAATTTTATTATCCATACTAAATCCACAGTAGGTACAGATATTCTGGCATTCATTGCTGAGATAAAGTGGCGCATAGAGTTGGATGGTTTTTCCAAAACGACGCTGAGTGATTTTTTGGGTTTTGTCAGCCATCTGTTCCAGATAAGGGGTGGCGGTAGGGGAAATAAGCACCATAAAATCCGATAGGTTTAGATGGGTTTTGCTTAAAGTGTCTTGTACGTCCCGTTCGGAAGCGTTATAAATTTTCTTTTGAACGTCTTCCCAATGGTATTGTTGGAATACATGTTTAAAGGAGCTCATATTCGCTATTAATCAAATAAAAAAGAAGTTAAAGGACTTGAATTTACAGCACGGGAAACTACAGGACCCAAGCCCGCTTCATAAGCCCTCCGGCCAGCGTTAACTGCATCCTTAAACGCCCGGGCCATCTCGGATGGATTGTCCGAAACAGCAATGGCGGTATTGACGAGAACCGCATCGGCTCCAATTTCCATTGCCTTCGCGGCATCGGAAGGCGAGCCGATCCCTGCATCCACGACGACGGGCACGGTACTTTGCTCAATGATGATTTCTAAAAAATCTAAGGTGCGAAGGCCTTTGTTACTTCCGATTGGGGCACCTAAGGGCATGACAACAGCTGTTCCTGCATTCTCTAGACGCTTACAAAGTACGGGATCCGCATGGATATAAGGCATGACGACAAACCCCATTTTGGCCAGTGTCTCGGTCGCCCGCAAAGTTTCAACCGGATCGGGCAGTAAATACCGGGGATCGGGATGAATTTCCAGTTTTACCCAGTTGGTTTCGAGCGCTTCCCGGGCCAATTGTGCAGCCAGAACCGCTTCTTCTGCTGTTCGCGCTCCAGAAGTGTTGGGGAGTAGATCGACTGTCATACGGTTCAGTCTGCCAATGAGATCGTCTTCCAAAGTGTTCTGATCTACCCGCTTAAGGGCGACAGTAACCAGTCGTGTTCCTGAAGCCATAATCGCTTCACTCATTTCATCCAGGTTGCCGAATTTGCCTGTCCCCAGGAACAATCGAGAGTCAAAATGGCGGTCGGCTATTTGTAGTGTGTGCATGATAAAAAGTTTTGAATAGATGATATAAGCTGAGGTGTCTCTGTCAGCAGTCCTGAGAGGGAAACACCGTATATTCCAGTGGCCAATAAATTTTGGATGTCCGTTAGGCTTGCAATGCCACCGATAGCGAAAATCGGAGGAACGAAGGGACTTGCATGTTGGATCACTTCCATCATGCTCTTGTATCCGTCTATACCGAGCAAGGGACTTAATTTATGTTTTGTGCGGGTATGTTTAAAGGGGCCCAGACCGATATAGTCACATTGTTCACTAATGCGCTGCTGTACGTCCTCAATGCGGTTGGCCGTCCCGCCGATGATCTTTTGGGGACCTAAAATCTGCCGGGCCACGGCGATGCCGCAGTCATCCAGGCCCAGGTGCACACCGTGGGCATCCAGATCTTTAGCAAGTTGCACATCATCGTTGATGATACATTTAGCCCCAAATTGATCGCAGGCTTGCATGGTGTGTATCGCCAACGCCGCTAACTGCTTCTCGTCAGCCTGCTTCCATCGGATCTGAATCCATTTTGCCCCCGCGTCCAATGCGCGCAATATGTTGGTCTTCTGTTGGGCAAATGTCAGCCCCTGTGAAATATATTGTAGTCTTGGGAGAGTGTCTCTTTGCATAGTATAAAATTTTGTATGGGGTCGGGCTGGCACCATAAGCTGCCCAGTAGCGCTATGCCATCTACACCGGCTTGTAGAGCAAGGAGGCAGTTTGTCGCTGTGATTCCGCCCAGAGCAATTAAATTTACGTTGAAATTGGAGCGAAAAGCCAATTGATCCAATACCGTATCCCGCTCTCCGTAACCACTTTTGGAAATACTGGGAAATACCGGGCTTAAAAATGCATAATCCCAGCAGTCTTCCAAGGTATTGAACTTCTGTATCTGATGCACTGAGGTGGAGCAGATACAGTTGGCGAACTGCTTGTCGAATAGGCCGCGCGACCGCCCTTGCTCATTTATGTGAACACGGTAAATGCCGAGAGCAGCGGACAGGTGGGGATGTGAGTGAAGGACCAGCCTAGAATGGTATTGCTCACCAATAGATGCGATGTATCGGCACATCTGCGCATCCGTAAAATGATATTTACGTAAATGTAAGAGGTCCAGTCCCTGCTCAAAAAGAGCAGGGATGATTTCCAGTTCGCCTACAACGGTTTCTTCTGCGGTCAGCGCTATGATCATAAGTAAATTTCCTTGCCTTGGGCGATAAATTCCTGTGATTTTTCGAGCATACCCTGTGCCGCAGTGTCTCTGATTTCCTGTGTAATCTTCATCGAACAAAATTTTGGACCGCACATCGAACAGAAATGGGCTACCTTTGCGGCGTCGGCCGGCAAGGTCTCATCATGATATTCACGTGCCGTATCAGGATCGAGCGATAGGTTAAATTGGTCCTCCCAGCGGAATTCAAATCGCGCTTTGCTGAGTGCGTTATCCCGGTATTGCGCGCCGGGATGACCCTTGGCCAGGTCAGCCGCATGAGCTGCCAGTTTGTAGGTGATGACACCATCTTTAACATCTTTTTTGTTGGGAAGGCCGAGATGCTCCTTAGGGGTCACATAGCAGAGCATGGCACATCCATACCAGCCGATCATCGCCGCTCCGATCGCAGAGGTAATATGGTCATATCCGGGAGCAATATCGGTGGTCAACGGCCCTAATGTATAGAAGGGAGCCTCGTCACAGCAGGCCAGCTGTTTGTCCATATTTTCTTTAATTAGTTGCATAGGCACATGACCTGGCCCCTCGATCATCACCTGAACATCGTGTTTCCAGGCAATTTTTGTCAATTCACCCAAGGTTTCCAGTTCGGCAAATTGTGCTGCATCATTGGCGTCCGCAATGGCGCCGGGACGTAAACCATCACCCAGAGAGAAGGCCACGTCATACTGTTTCATAATCTGGCAGATTTCTTCAAAATGGGTGTAAAGAAAGTTTTCCCGATGATGGAAGAGACACCATTTGGCCATAATGGACCCTCCTCGGGAAACGATGCCGGTCACGCGGTTGGCTGTCAGATGAATATAGCGCAGCAGTACCCCAGCATGGATTGTAAAATACGAAACGCCCTGTTCTGCCTGCTCAATCAATGTATCCCGAAATATCTCCCAGGTCAGATCTTCGGCCACACCTTTTACTTTTTCAAGTGCTTGATAGATCGGAACTGTTCCGATTGGAACAGGCGAATTGCGGATAATCCATTCACGTGTTTCGTGTATATTTTTACCGGTCGACAGGTCCATAATCGTATCAGCACCCCAACGGCAGGCCCATACTGCTTTTTCAACCTCCTCTTCAATGCTCGAACTTACGGCACTGTTACCGATGTTGGCATTAATTTTTACCAAAAAATTGCGGCCGATAATCATTGGCTCGCTTTCGGGATGGTTGATGTTATTGGGAATAATGGCTCTTCCCGCCGCAATTTCCTCACGCACAAATTCGGGAGTAATGTATTTTCCAGCAGTTCTGGCACCAAAATTCTCGCCCTGATGCTGCTGATCCATTCCGGGGGTACAGTTGGCGAGCTGGTCTATACGCTGATTTTCACGAATGGCCACATATTCCATCTCTGGCGTGATAATGCCTTTTTTCGCATAGTGCAGCTGGGTCACATTTTTGCCTTTGTCGGCGACTTTCGGTTTATGACTGTAGGCGAAGCGCAAGCTGTCAAGAGACTTGTCGGCAAGTCGTTTTCTTCCGTATTCCGAACTGATTCCATCCAGCTGGACGACATCATTTCGGTCCAATATCCATTGTTCACGAAGACGAGGAAGCCCCTTGCGTATGTCTATGGCGGTATTCTCATCGGTATAAGGTCCAGATGTATCGTAGACGGTAACGGGCGGATTGAACTCCTCCTGGCCGTTGCTCAGCTTTGTCGAGCTGAGCTGGATCTGACGCATTGCTACCTGGATGGGGAAAAGTGTTCCGGGAACAAAAACTTTTTTGGAATTCGGAAAGGGTGTCTGTGTGATGTTTTGTGATGTCATGGTAAGGAAATTAGTGCTGTGTGAAAGACTTTCTTTTGAAATAGTTTACCCACCTTGTGTCGCGGTGATCAGAAGGATTTGGTCGTTGGCCTTCAGCGGTGTAGAGGCCCAAATATGCTGTGGTACAACACGGTTATTGACAGCGACTGCGACACCTTGTGTTTTGTCTGCTAGTTCTGCCTGTAAAAGCTCTTCCAAAGAGTGGGGGGCGGGGTCGAAAAAACGGGTTTGATGATTGATCGTAAGTTCCATTCCTAATTATTAGTTTAATACCACTTTAGGAATGGCCACAAAAAGATACACTAGGTATCCTGTAGACATCGCACTTTTCCCTACGCCAGTATGATCTGGATCAGGTTCTAAGGGTAAAATCTCAGCCTGCATATGCAGACACCCCTAAAGCTGATGCTAAGATAATATAATTTGAATGAATAAAACAATGATATCTATTAATTTTTTGAAATAAGCAGGACAGTGCAGCATAGTTCGCTATCTTAAAAAATAATTGATACTTTAGTTATTAGAATAGCTAAAACAATTTAATAGACCAAAATGCGGAAGATATTATCGATACTCATGCTATGTACAGCTACTGTCGTAAACGGGCGGCAAATGCAACAATGTCTACCTATTCGTTTAACCTGTGAACATCTTCAAAACCCTTTAGGGGTGGATCAAGCGGCTCCCAGATTAAGCTGGCAACTGGATGACAACCGGCAGGGCGCTTTACAAACAGCCTATCAGGTTATGGTCGATGGCGATTCTCTTGCACTCTTAAAAGATAAAGCGGATGTCTGGAATAGCGGGATACAGAAAAGTGCAGCCATGCTTGTACATTATGCAGGTAATGTATTGAAACCGCAGACGAAATATTTTTGGAAAGTACGTGTTTGGGATAAGTACGGGAAAGCCTGCACCTCTACAATTGCTTCCTTTGAGACGGGAATGATGCAGGCGGACCGCTGGAAAGGAAAATGGATCAGTGACCAGCACGATAGGCATGAACGGTCAGCTCCTTATTTTAGACGAGCATTCGGTGCGGATAAACCGATCAAATCCGCCCGGATTTATATCGCTGCCGCTGGTCTTTATGAACTGTCGATCAATGGCAGAAGGGTCGGTGATCATCGTCTTGACCCTATGTTTACGCGCTACGATAGACGGACGTTGTATGTTGTGGAAGATGTGACGGCGCAGCTTCGGCAAGGTAAAAATGCCATTGGAGTTATATTGGGAAATGGCTGGTATAACCATCAGCCTTTAGCAGTTTGGAACTTTGATCAGGCACCTTGGCGAGACCGGCCAGCATTTCGCCTGGATCTTCGTATCGTCTATCAGGACGGGTCAGAGGAGACAATCATTTCTGACAAGAGCTGGAAGACATCTGCGGGACCTATTCGTTATAATAATATTTATACTGGTGAACACTATGATGCGCGTCTTGAAATGCCGGGCTGGGATCGGTCCGAATTTGATGATTCCAAATGGGAAGCTGTCCGGTATCGGAAGCCGCCATCTTCGCAGCTAGTATCCCAGCTGCTCGTTCCCATCCGTCTGGTCAAATCCTATGTGCCAAAAGCAGTCAAAAAAATAAATGCTAATACGTATGTATTCGACTTTGGGCAAAATATGGCTGGCGTGACGCGAATAAAAGTTGGCGGGCCAGCGGGAACGGTTGTGCGTATGAAACATGGGGAACGTCTTCTTGAAGATGGCCATGTGGATCAATCCAATATTGATGTTTACTACAGGGGCAACAAAGAACTGGAGCCTTTTCAAACAGATTTGTTGACACTCAGCGGCCGTGAGAAAGACGAATTTATGGCAAAATTTGGATATAAGGGATTCCGTTATGTTGAGATCAACAGCAGCCAGCCAATTGTATTGGATAGCTCATCCATTACTGCCTATTTTATGCACAGCGATGTAAGCCCTGTCGGACATCTGAAAACATCTTCTCCATTGATCAACCGTCTGTGGGCAGCAACAAATAATGCTTACTTGTCCAATTTGATGGGGTATCCGACAGACTGTCCCCAACGTGAAAAGAACGGCTGGACAGGAGATGGGCATCTGGCCATTGAAACAGCACTGTACAATTTCGACGCCATTACGGTTTATGAAAAATGGATGGCCGATCATCGGGACGAACAGCAGCCCAACGGCGTGTTGCCCGATATTATTCCGACGGGAGGATGGGGATATGGAACTGCAAATGGATTGGATTGGACCAGCACGATAGCCATCATCCCTTGGCAAACCTATCTATTTTATGGTGACCCCAGTTTGCTGGCGTCCTGTTATGAGAATATCAAGAGGTATGTGGATTATGTGGACAGCATCAGCCCCAATGGCCTGACCACCTTTGGTAGGGGAGACTGGGTGCCTGTTAAGTCCGTATCAAATCTGGAGCTCACTTCCTCGGTTTATTTTTACGCGGATGCAACTATATTAGCCAGCGCAGCTAAATTGTTCCGAAAAACAGCGGATCAGTTGAAATACGAGGCGTTGAGCAATAAAATCAAAAATGCCATCAACGCCAAGTTTCTGGATGTCTCAAAAGGCATCTACAGCAATGGCACACAAACCGAACTGAGTGTCCCCTTATACTGGGGAGTAGTACCCGAGGAAATGAAATATTCCGTTGCTGCAAATCTGAATAAAAAGGTAGTGGAAACAGGTTATCATCTGGATGTGGGCGTGCTTGGATCAAAAGCACTATTAACGGCGCTAAAGGACAATGGCTTCGGTGACACAGCGTATAAAGTCGCGGTTCAGGATACCTATCCATCTTGGGGGTGGTGGATCGTCAATGGGGCAACGACCTTGCTTGAGAACTGGGATCTCAAAGCCACACGCGACATTTCAGATAACCACATGATGTTTGGTGAAATTGGCGGCTGGTTCTATAAATCGATAGGGGGCATACTGCCGGATACTGCGCACCCCGGCTTTAAGCATATTCTTTTGAAGCCCATTTTCCCTGAAGGTTTAGCGGAATCATCGATCAGCTATGATTCACCTTATGGCCAGATTTCTTCCCATTGGAAGTCTAGTAATGGTTTTGTGCGGTACGAAGTCAAAATCCCAGCAAATGCATCAGCGACATTCTATCCACCTATTGATTGTGAGGATAGACGAGTAATCTCACTCGAAGCGGGTAAACATACACTCCACCTCAAATTAAAGGTAAGAGAGCAAAATTAAAATTACCCACCGCTCAGCTTTTTGGAAAGCTGCTTTTCGTCATTGCAGCCAAGCTTGCCGCGTTGACTGTCGCGTATGCATTTTGATCATTGTCAAAGTAGACGAATACATCTTTGCCTTGGGTTTGCCAGGAAGTACAAAGTTCTGCCCATTCTCTCAGGCTCGTGTCGTCATATTTACCTTGATATTTTTCTCCAGGGCCATGTAGACGAATGTAAACAAAATCGGCAGTAACCTTGACCGGACTCTGATATCCCGCCAGATCATAGATACAATAAGCACAGCCATGTTTATCCAGTAGTTCATAGATGGCGGAACTGTTCCAGCTGTGGTTGCGGAACTCGAAGGCAAAGCGGTGCTGGGCAGGCAGCAGCAATAAAAAATCCCGGAAACGCTCAATATTCACATTCCAGCTTGGCGGTAGCTGAAACAATATGGGCCCCAATTTATGTTGTAAGCCTTCTGCTCGCCGTATAAAGTCCGAGACTGTAGCCTGATCGACTTTGAGCTTTTTAAGATGGGAGATAAAACGGCTCCCTTTTACAGAGAAAATAAAACTATCCGGAACTTTTTTATACCAGGTTACAAAAGTGTCCAGTTCGGGTAGCCGGTAGAAGGAATTGTTGATCTCTACAGTGGTAAAGTTTCTGACGTAGTAATCGAGCTGATCGCGCTCATTAAGATCTTTGGGATAAAATATACTTTTCCAATGTTTATAGTGCCATCCTGATGTGCCGATGTAAATGTTTCCTTTTTTCATAATAACATTATCTGTCTAACTTGTTACGGTCAGGGGAACCCTTTATCAGGGGACAATGGCTAGCTCGTTAAAGTTTTGCACAGCATAGAAATTATGATGGAGAACTGAGGGCGGCGCAGCAGGTAAACGAAGAAAGCCTCACTGATCCAGTGAGGCTTTCTTCGTACCTAGGGCGGGAATCGAACCCGCACTCGCTTTAGGGCGAACAGGATTTTAAGTCCTGCGTGTCTACCAGTTCCACCACCTAGGCAGGTGAGCGAAAAACGAGATTCGAACTCGCGACCCC
>Ga0182748_1000819_pt1 | contig 31591 bp, 28 predicted proteins | sample eDN3rd37CKraftOP_FD_128877 | JGI IMG/M metagenome (GOLD analysis project Ga0182748, IMG submission 128877) | Enriched Organic Plus compost microbial communities from Emeryville, California, USA - eDNA 3rd pass 37_C Kraft OP (version 2) (version 2) ...
CATTGTTCACGGATCGTCCGGATTTCGTCTGGGGTCTGATTGCCTCCATGTATCTCGGCAACATTGTCGCCGTCATTCTGGTGATTGCGACCGTGCCGCTCTACGCATCTATTCTGCGCGTGCCGTTCTCGATCATCGGTCCGATCATTGTCGCGGTCATTTTCTCCGGCGCTTATCAGGTTGCCAACTCGATAACCGACGTCTGGCTGGTGATCGCATTTGGTGTGCTCGGCTATATCTTCAAGAAGCTCGATTATCCGCTGGCGCCGTTGGTTCTCGCCATGGTTCTCGGAGACAAGGCCGAAGATGCATTCCGCCAATCGATGATGATGTCCGGCGGTGAGCTTTCTGTATTCTGGTCGAATGGTCTCGTTGCTTCACTGATGACGCTCGGCGTCTTCCTGCTGGTCTCGCCAGCCATCTTCTGGGCGATCGGCAAGCTTCGGAACCAGAAGCCCGAACTTCCCTCAAACACTGGCAATGCGGCCTGACCTCGATGGATGATGTAAAAGAACAGGAATGTAAGTTGAAACAGACGACTTCCAAATGGACACGGGAAACCTGGCCAATTGCTGCAGCGATGATCCAGTATCCCAACATACTGCCGGATGGCAGCTCTGTGCAGGATCAGTCGTCCGAAGGTTGGGCACGCACTTTATCCGATGTTGCGGATGCAGGCTTTACGGAACTTGACCCGACGGATAGCTGGCTGCGGCTCGCAGATTTGTCACCCGCGCGCCTCGACGAGTTTATGGCCGTTCTCAGATCGCTGGGCTTGACCATTCCGGCAATTTCGACCTCGCGGCGCAGCGTGATCGACGCCCAACGCGGTGATGAATATCTGGCCTATGGGCATCGGGTTATCGACACGGCGAAAGAGATCGGCGCCGGCAGTGTTTCCTTCGGATTGTTTGAACCGCTGACGAATGCACAGAAACAGGCATTGTGGTTCTGGACGATTGACGGGGCGAAGAACCCGGATGATCCGGCTGTCTGGAAAAAGGCCGTGGAGCGAATTCGCGAATTCGGACGCCACGCAGAGGAGCTTGGTATAGAGCTTTCGCTTGAAATGTATGAGGATACATATCTTGGTACTGCGGACAGTTCGGTTCGTTTTGTTGAGGAAGTTGGTCTCGACAATGTCGGAATCAACGCTGATCTGGGCAATCTCATTCGACTGCACCGTCCGGTCGAGCATTGGCAGCAGATGATGGAGAAGGTGGCGCCTTACGCAAAGTTCTGGCACGTCAAGAACTACATCCGCACCGAAGACCCCGCGTCCGGTGTAATCGTCACGCATCCGGCTCCCCTTGAAAGCGGCATCATCAATTATCGCACGGCGATCAGAATGGCGCTGGATCACGGATTTGCCAGCCCATTTTTATGCGAACATTATGGTGGCGACGGACTTTCCGTTTCGGCTACAAATCGTGACTATCTGCGCCGTATTCTGCCACGCGTCTAATGCCCCAGATCAAGGACTGTTTGAATGACGACCATTTTCGATGCGCCCGAGGAGTTTGCCTCGACCGCTCTCGCCGGCTTTGCCAATATCTATAATCGCTATGTTCGCCATGTCCGCGGCGGCGTTGTTCGTTCCACAAAGGTGCCCCAAGGCAAGGTCGCTGTGGTCGTCGGTGGCGGCTCTGGTCATTACCCGGCGTTTGCGGGATATGTGGGACCCGGCCTCGCGGACGCAGCTGTTGCAGGTGACGTATTTGCTTCGCCATCCACCGCGGCGGTGGCTCGTGTTTGCCGCCAGGCGCACAAAGGCGGCGGTATTCTTCTGGGTTTCGGGAATTATGCTGGCGATGTCCTCAACTTCGGCGTTGCTGCCGAGCGCCTGCGCGCCGAGGGTATTGATGTCCGCATAGTACCGGTAACCGACGACGTGGCCAGTGCCCCGGCAGATATGCATGACAAGCGGCGCGGCATTGCTGGCGATCTGGTCGTGTTCAAGATTGCCGGCGCGGCTGCAGAAGCCGGTCTGTCCCTGGACGAAGTCGAGCGGCTGGCCCGTCATGCCAACGCGAACACCGTTTCATTCGGCGTTGCATTCAAAGGCTGTACGTTGCCGGGAGCACCACATCCGCTCTTTACTGTGCCGGAAGGCCAGATGGCGCTTGGCCTCGGCATTCATGGCGAGCCGGGAATCAAGGAAGAAGCAATCCTGCCTGCCTCCGGTCTGGCGAGCTTGCTGGTGGAGAAACTTCTGGCGGAACGTCCGAAGGGAACGCAAAGAGTCGGTGTTATTCTGAACGGCCTTGGTGCGACAAAATATGAAGAGCTGTTTGTCTTGTGGACGGCGATTGCGTCGCTTCTGGAAAAAGCCGGTCTCGATATTGTAGCTCCAGAAGCGGGTGAATTTGTCACCAGCCTTGATATGCAAGGTTGCTCGTTGACCCTCCTTTGGCTCGATGACGAGCTCGAGCGCTACTGGACAGCCGCCTGCGATACGCCGGTTCTTCGTCGCGGGGAAGCGATTGCAGTCGAGCCTGCGGACGTTGTCATCACCAATGACGATGCAGTTCCCGATTTTGCTCAAGCGGATGAGGCAGGACGCGCCGGAGGCATGTGCATTCGCGCCATTCTGCACGCCGTCGGTGACACACTGGTTAAAGCCGAAGAAGAGCTGGGCCGCATTGATGCCTTTGCCGGCGACGGCGATCACGGGCAGGGCATGCGACGGGGCTCCGTGGCTGCAAAAGAGGCTGCGGATCAAGCCGTGAAAGCTGGAGCCGGGGCCGCAAGCGTATTGGCTGTAGCCGGTGATGCATGGGCAGATCGAGCGGGAGGAACATCCGGAGCGCTATGGGGGCTTCTGCTGCGCTCATGGAGCACAGAACTGTCCGACAATGGCAGCATTGATGATGGTGCAGTCGTTCGCGGCGGCAGGCGCGCGCTCGATGCCGTCACCACGCTTGGCCGGGCCAAACCCGGCGACAAGACATTGGTGGATGCTTTCGTGCCTTTTGTGGAGACGCTCGAAAGTGAGTTTGCAGCAGGTGTTCCGCTGGCGGATGCATGGAATAAAGCTGCCGATATAGCAAAGGCAGCAGCCGAAGCGACAGCGCCTCTTGCCCCGAAACTCGGTCGCGCAAGGCCGCTGGCCGACAAGAGTATCGGTCATCCTGATGCCGGGGCCATTTCGCTGGCGCTGGTCGCAGAAACCATCGCCCGGAAACTGAAGGGCTGAAGATTCAGGCCGGCGGGCCGGCTTGGAACTGGTCCGCCTTATATGCTTGGCAATCGCCCGGAAAGCGATCAAGCCGGAAGAATCTGATAGTAGGCGTCCAGTTTTCCCGGCTTTGAACGCGCCACCAGCATGACCAGTTTTTCCCGGTCGAACAGGCGAAACCAATCTTCCCACTCGACGATTTCAAGACCGCCCGCATCCAGCGGGCGTTCGACGTCGGCGACGAACTCTGGCTCGAAAACAATTCGCAAGACCGGCGCAGCATCGGGATCTGTAGAAGTGCTGACAAAAGCCGGATTTCCGTTGCGAACGGCCACCCAGTCCCGAATGGCTTCATGTGTGTCGAGGGTGATCATTTCGCTCATGGAGTGCATTCCTCCGATTGCTGTCATGAAGTACGACGCCATTACGCATGCAAGGCAATATTAACTTTTGTCGCGTGCCAATGACCTATCAATTAGGCCTCCCCGGAGTTCTGGAAAGGTGATCGCCCGTTCACTTTCTTCGTGAATCTGCAATAGGGGTAAAATCTTTCAGTTCATCCTGTTGACGACGGCTTTGCGTTCATTCATGTCGTAAACCGACTATTCGCTGTTACAGCCTGGAAATCCCCAAAATGACTGAACGTCTCTCCCTCGCACGCGACCGCATCAATGTTCTTCTGCTGGAAGGCATTAACCAGACGGCCGTCGATTACTTCAAAGCCTCCGGTTACACCAATGTTACGCACTTGCCGAAGGCGCTGGACAAGGCCGATCTGATCGAAGCGATTTCGTCAGCACATATTGTCGGTATTCGTTCCCGGACACAGCTGACCGAAGAGATTTTTGCCGCAGCCAACCGCCTGATCGCAGTCGGTTGCTTCTCGGTCGGGACCAACCAGGTTGAACTGAAAGCTGCTCGCAAGCGTGGAATTCCGGTCTTCAATGCACCGTTTTCGAACACCCGTTCGGTGGCGGAACTGGTGATTGGCGAAATCATAATGCTGATGCGCCGGATTTTTCCACGTTCGGTCTCCGCTCATGCAGGCGGTTGGGATAAGACAGCAATCGGCAGCCGCGAAGTGCGCGGCAAGACACTGGGTATTATCGGCTACGGCAATATCGGTTCGCAGGTAGGCAATCTGGCCGAAAGCCTGGGCATGACGGTCCGCTACTTCGACACCTCCGACAAGTTGCAATATGGCAATGTCAAGCCGGCTGCGAGCCTCGACGAGTTGCTCAAGATTTCCGACGTTGTCAGCCTGCACGTGCCGTCCAACAAGTCGACTTCAAAGCTGATTACCGAAGCAAAGCTGCGCAAGATGAAGAAGGGCGCATTCCTCATCAATAATGCACGCGGTACGGTTGTCGATCTGGAGGCTTTGGCAAAAGTCCTGCAGGAAGGTCACCTCGCTGGCGCTGCCATCGACGTGTTTCCGGTTGAACCGGCTTCCAACAATGACAAGTTCCTCTCGCCCATTCAGGGACTGGAGAATGTCATTCTGACGCCCCACATCGGAGGATCGACGGAAGAAGCACAGGAACGCATCGGCACGGAAGTGACCAGAAAGCTGGTCGAATATTCTGATGTCGGCTCTACCTTGGGTGCTGTCAACTTCCCGCAGGTGCAGTTGCCGCCACGTCCAACCGGCACACGTTTCATGCACGTGCATGAAAACCGCCCGGGCATTCTCAACAGCCTCGTGAATGTTTTCTCGACACATAACATCAATATCGCCAGTCAGTTTCTACAGACCGATGGCGAAGTGGGTTACCTTGTAATGGAAGCTGACGGCGTGGGGGAGGCCAGCGAAACGGTGTTACAGGCCATTCGCGAAATACCGGGCACTATTCGCGCTCGTCTGCTTTATTAAACGAGTATCGCAGTGACGGTTATCTCTGGCGCTGCGATTTCTCATAGCGTTTGATGAGGCGGTCTCGGCGCAATCGCGAAAGGCGTTGAACCCAGAAAATACCGTCAAGCTGATCTATTTCGTGCTGATGGCAGACGGCGAGCAGACCTTCAGATTCCTCGGTTTGCTCGTTCCCGTCGAGGTCCTGATAGCGGATTTTGATGCGGGCGTGGCGTTCGACCTCATCGACAACGCCTGGCATCGAGACACTGCCTTCCTGGTAAAGGATTTTTTCTTCTGAGGCCCAGACGATTTCCGGATTCACATAGAATTTCGGACTCGATTCAGGCAGTTCCAAAACTACCAGACGCTTCAATACGCCGATATGCGGCGCCGTTATGCCGATGCCGGGTGCTGCACGCATCGTGTCGAGAAGATCGGTGCCAAGTTCCTGCAAAGCGCTGTCGAATATGGTGACCGGCGCGGCTAGGGCGCGCAGTCGCTTATCTGGATAGCTTGCAATCGGGCGAACAGCCATCGGGCCTCACATCCTGCATGCGGATATATGCATATCCGCATGCAATCTTTTGGCCGATTTTCGTTGTGACTGCAAACATTATTGCAGAAGGCGGTCACAATCCTCGCGCAATGACCAGACGCTGCACGTCGCTGGTGCCTTCGTAAATCTGGCAGACGCGAACATCGCGATAAATGCGTTCAACCGGATAATCAGCCAGATAGCCATAGCCGCCATGAATTTGAATCGCAGCGGAGCAGACCTGTTCTGCCATTTCGGAGGCTACAAGCTTGGCCATCGAGGCTTCCGTCAGGCAAGGTTTGCCTGCCTCGCGCAACGCGGCTGCGTGCAGGACCATCTGCCGGGCCGTCTCAATCTTTGTTGCCATGTCAGCAAGTCTGAAAGCGACAGCCTGATGTTCGATGATCGGCTTGCCGAATGTAATGCGCTCCTTGGCATAAGCACATGCAGCTTCAAACGCTGCGCGGGCCATGCCGACTGATTGCGCAGCAATGCCTATGCGGCCGCCTTCCAGATTGGCAAGCGCGATTTTGTAGCCCTGGCCCTCTTCGCCCAGACGGTTTTCCGCTGGAATGCGCATATCGGTGAAAGCCAGCGCACAGGTGTCAGACGAATGCTGGCCCAGCTTATGTTCAACGGCCACGACCTCGTAACCCGGTGCATCGGTCGGCACGATGAATGCCGAAATGCCTTTCTTGCCGGCCGATGGATCGGTAACGGCAAACACGATCACCACGCTGCCGTTCTTGCCCGATGTGATGAACTGCTTGGAACCATCAATTACATAGTGATCGCCATCGCGGCGTGCGCGCGTTTTGAGCGCGGAGGCGTCAGATCCGGCCTGGGATTCGGTCAATGCGAATCCGCCAATCCATTCACCGGATGCCATTTTGGGCAGAAACCGTTGTTTCTGTTCTTCGGTGCCGAAACGCAGGATCGGAACGCAGCCGACCGATGAATGGACCGAAACGATGGTCGAACATGCACCGTCACCAGCCGCAATCTCTTCAAGCGCCAGCGCGTAGGCAACCATGCCGAGATCGGAACCGCCCCATTCTTCGGGCACCAGCATTCCGAGAAAGCCAAGCTCTCCCATTTCGGTGAGCTCCGCGCGTGGAAAAGCGTGTTCCCTGTCGCGTATAGCAGCGCCCGGCGCAAGCCGTTCCTGTGCGAATTGCCGGGCGGCCTCGCGAATCTGCTCCTGCGTATCGTTCAAGAGCATCAAACGATCCTTTCGATGCCGACTGCAGTTGCTTCGCCACCACCCAGGCAAATGCCGGCTACGCCGCGCTTCAAACCGTGGGTTTCGAGAGCTGAAAGCAGGGTGACGAGGATACGCGCACCCGACGCGCCGATCGGATGGCCAAGCGCGCAGGCACCGCCATGAATATTGACCTTGTCGTGCGGAAGATCGAGATCGCGCATGGCGGCCATGGCGACGACCGCAAAAGCTTCGTTGATCTCAAAGAGATCGACGTCTCCCAGATTCCAGCCAATTTTCTCGGATAGCTTGCTTATCGCCCCGATGGGAGCGGTGGGGTAGAGGTTCGGTTTGTCGGCATGGGTCGCATGGCCGACCAGAATCGCGCGTGGGGTGAGCCCGCGCTTTTCCGCTTCGGATGCGCGCATGAGGACGAGGGCAGCTGCCCCATCCGAGATCGAGGAGGAATTGGCGGCCGTCACCGTGCCGCCGTCGCGAAATGCCGGGCGAAGGGTCGGAATTTTATCGAGCTTTGCCTTGCCGGGCTGCTCATCAATCGAAACTTCAACTTCATTGCGACCAGCCTTCACTGTAACGGGCGTGATTTCGGCGGCGAAAAGCCCGTCCTTGATAGCATTCTGCGCACGCGTTAGCGAGGCAATGGCGAATTCATCTTGAGCTTCACGGGTGAATTGATAGGCTTCCGCGCAATCTTCGGCAAAGGTGCCCATGAGACGGCCTTTGTCATAAGCATCTTCAAGTCCATCGAGGAACATATGGTCCAGAATCTGGCCGTGTCCCATACGGTAGCCGCCACGTGCCTTGGGCAGCAGATAGGGGGTGTTAGTCATGCTTTCCATGCCGCCCGATACGATCACATTCGCCGAACCCGCGAGGAGAAGATCGTGGGCAAGCATGGTTGCCTTCATGCCGGAGCCACACATCTTGTTGACGGTCGTTGCGCCAGTGGAAACGGGTATTCCGGCTTTGATCGAAGCCTGACGTGCCGGAGCCTGTCCCTGACCGGCGGGCAGAACGCAGCCCATATAGACGTCTTCGACCGCTTCCGGCGCAAGGCCCGCGCCGGCAAGTGCGCCGCGAACGGCGGCTGCACCGAGGTCCGTCGCCTGGACGCTGGCGAAATCGCCCTGAAAGCCGCCCATGGGAGTACGGGAAGCACCGACAATGACAATAGGATCGCTGTTGGACATGATTGTTCCTCGCTGGTTCTTTCTGTACGCAATTCCGGACGGAAAACCGGTTTCCACTTTTCCTGGAATTGCTTTATTTCGCTGCCATGCGAAGTGCACCGTCCAGGCGGATGACTTCACCGTTGAGCATCTGGTTTTCCACGATATGGCGGGCAAGAGCCGCATACTCTTCCGGGCGTCCGAGGCGGGGCGGGAAGGGCACTGATGCACCGAGAGCATCCTGCACTTCCTGCGGCATGCCGGCCATCATCGGTGTGGCGAAAATTCCCGGTGCGATGGTCATGACGCGAATGCCGTGACGCGCAAGTTCGCGGGCGACCGGCAAGGTCATTGCAGCAACGCCGCCTTTGGAAGCGGAATAGGCCGCCTGTCCGATCTGGCCATCAAAGGCTGCAACCGATGCGGTGTTGATGATAACGCCGCGCTCCCCGCCTTCGCCGGGTTCGTTCTTTGCCATGGCTTCGGCGGCAAGGCGCAGCATATTGAACGTACCGATGAGATTGATCGAGATGGCACGCGTGAAGCTTTCCAGCCTATGCGCGCCGTCGCGGCCCAGGACCTTTTCACCCGGAGCCACTCCGGCGCAATTGACGAGTACATCGACGCGCCCGAACGTCTCCACCGCGGCTGCGATAGCTGCTTTGCCATCCCCGTCGCTGGTGACATCTGTGCGGTGAAACTTTGCAGCCGCACCAATCGCCTTGGCCTGTGCTTCGCCTGCTTCTGCGTTCACATCAAGAAGTACGACCTTGCTGCCGGCATCGACAGCCATTTTTGCAACCGCAGCCCCGAGGCCAGAACTGGCGCCTGTAATCAGAAATACCCGATCCTTAATCTGCATATTCTCGTCCTCAGGCTTTCGTCTGTTGCTGTTTGTCGATTTCCGCCTTGCGCAGGAGAAACCGTTGGATTTTTCCACTTGGCGTCTTGGGAAGTTCGCTCAGGAAGTCAATTTCACGTGGATAGGCGTGGGCAGAGAGACGCTTTTTCACATGCAGCGCCAGTTCCTCTCTCAGTTCCTGCGTACCTTCGAAACCAGGCGCAAGGATAACGAACGCCTTCACAATTTCCGTTCTTTGCGGATCCGGCACGCCGACAACCGCCGCTTCATTGACAGCCGCGTGTTCCAGAAGTGCGCTTTCCACGTCAAATGGTCCAATACGATAACCGGATGATGTTATAACGTCGTCAGCGCGTCCGATGAAGCTGATCGAACCATTCGGCTCAAACTCCACCGTGTCCCCCGTGCGATAGTAACCACCCGCAATGGCTGGCGTTTCCTGGTTGTAATAGCCTGAAAACCAGAGAAGCGGCGATCTTGCGATGTCGACGGCGAGGATGCCTGGCTGGTTTGGACCGAGTTCATTGCTTTGTTCGTCCAGAACGGCCACGCGATAGCCAGGCATGGCGTAACCAGCTGACCCGTGCCGAACCGAATGTTCAAGGCCGTGATGATTATTGACCACCATGCCCAGTTCTGTCTGCCCGTAATGATCATAGATCGGCGCGCCGAGATACGCATCGAACCAGCGAATGACTTCCGGATTGAGCGGTTCTCCAGCGCTTGATACTACGCGCAGACGACCCTTGACGCGTTTGGCTGCTTCAGGCCCCGCCGCCATCAGCAAACGGAAAGCTGTCGGCGAACCGGCAAGGCTCGTAACACCGAGGCGCTCAATGATGTCATAGGTGCTTTCAGCGGTGAAGCCGCCTTCGTAAAGCGTGGTCGCCATGCCAAGCTGCAACGGTCCTGTCACGGCATAATAAAGCCCGTAAGCCCAGCCCGGATCGGCAATATTCCAGAAAACATCGTCGGAACGCAGACCGATGGCTTCGCGCATATAGGTGCCGAAAGCCAGCAGCGCATAAAGCGGGACCGGTACACCTTTGGGCAAGCCCGCAGTGCCGGAGGTCGACATCATCATGAACAGATCGCTGCCTGTGCGAAGCACCGGAGGGCAGTCAGCCGAAGCGGAAGCAGTCGCCTTGCAAAAATCAATGTCCCCGTCCGGCAGGCTTTCACCAGAGGCGAGCACGATTGCGACCTTGGGGGAGTTGTCGATTTCTGTCAGCTTGGCGCGATTGGCGGTGTTTGTGACAACCAGTTTTGCGCCGCTGGTTTTCAGCCGGTGTTCGATTGCCTTCGGACCAAAAGCGGTGAAAAGCGGCTGATAGATCGCGCCAATGCGCCATGTGCCGAGGATGGTCGCAATAAGCTCCGGCGTTCGTGGTAACAGGCCCGCGACCACATCGCCAGGGCTGACGCCTGCATCTTTCAACACGTTGCCGACCCGGGCAGCCATATCGCGCAGGTCTTCGAAGGTGAACTCCGAAAGTTCGCCATTCGCCGTGATTGCGCGCAGGGCGATGCGATTGTCCCCGGTATGCCGGTCGCAGCATTCAACACAGGCATTGATACCGGTTTCAGGATTGCCGTGAAGCTTTGCGATAGCATCTTCGATGCGAAATTGTGCAACGGCGTCCTCATAACGCGGCAGCCGCGCTGAAACAGACGTTCCAGTCATCCAGTATAATCCTCCCTTGCCGCCACCTCCTCGTGGCCAACCATATCCAAAGGTTAACCCGTCACGCATTGCAAACAATGACATTAGATGCATAAATGCGTGATCGATTTTGCAATATAGAGAAACCATGGAACGCCATAATATAGCGCCGGGTTTTGTCGAGGATGCTCTCGAAAGTGTTCGTGTCCGGGGAATAGATACAGCTCCCCTTATGGCGCAGATCGGCCTGCCGGAAACAGTGACGGAACCCGTCACCAACGTGGAATATGGTCGCCTATGGTGGCTGATTGCAGAAACGATCAACGACGAATTCTTTGGGCTGGCTGCAAGGCCGATGCGTCCCGGCAGCTTCAATCTGCTTTGTCACGCCGTGCTGCATGCCGGTACGCTGGAACGAGCTTTGCGGCGGGCCTTGCAGTTTCTCAATGTGGTGCTGGATGATCCGCAAGGCGAATTACGGGTCCGTGATGGCATGGCCCATATCGTTCTGACCGATGCCGGACCTCCTAGACTGGCCTTTGCCTATCGCGCCTATTGGTTGATCTTGATGGGAGTCGCCTGCTGGCTGATCGGGCGGCGCATCCCGCTGCGGACGCTCGACTTTGCTTGTCCGGCCCCAGTCCACCGTCACGACTATCATAAATTCTTCGGCGCACCGGTCCTGTTCGACCAGCCGGTAACACGACTGGTTTTTTCTTCATCCTATCTGTCGCTGCCGATCATTCGTAGCGATGTGGCGTTGGAAAGTTTTTTACGCGAGGCCCCCGCCAACATTCTGATCCGCTATCGCCACGATAATGATCTGTCCGCAAGAGTGCGCACGCAACTGAATGCCTTGCCAGTTACGGACTGGCCGTCTTTTGCAGAGCTTGCTGGCGGGCTGGGCATGTCCGCACCGACTTTGCGGCGCAGACTGCGCGGGGAAGGGCAGAGCTTCGGCACGATCAAGGACGAATTGCGGTTCGTAATTGCCGAAAGGCTTTTGCAGGAAAACAAGCTAAGTGTGGCAGAAGTGGCTGCCGAACTCGGCTACAGTGAACCGAGTGCCTTCTATCGTGCATTTCATAAATGGATGGGACAAAGCCCGGGACGGTTTCGGACTGTACAGCATGACGAATGAAGATGCCGGGCGACAGTCCTCGCCCTAAAGAGCCTGCATCAAGCGCACGATTATCCTTGCCGAGTCATGCCCGTCTGCAAAAGATCGCGATCAACCTTATTGATCAATGTACCGCAGCTGAACGCTGGCGGCTGATCCAAGCAGCTCCGATATTGCCGTGCAGAAAGCCGTTCGAAAGCGGCACATCGGGATAGATTTTTCGCAAACGCGCTATCCCCTCGCCGGGACTGATGTCCTGCTTCAACACCTCGTCATGGATAAGGGCCACTTCCACCATATCGCAGTCCTGCGGTGATAGTCTGAAACGTCTGATCCCTGCATCTTGCAGGTCGGACAGGTCCTCGATCAACGACTGACAGGTATGCGAGAGCGTCTGCACGCCATTGACAGCCAGGAAGGGTTGGTTATCGAGTGTCTTGACAGGCAGCCCGTCCGGTTCTTCGCCGCATACAAACTGGCAGTTATCCTTTATCTGGCCCTTTGAGCGCGCGTGCGCGCACCGGGCTGAAATAGCCAGCGGTACCCGTCCGAATGTGAATATCTCAAATGCAATCTCAGGCCCGGCTTTGACGATTTCCCGGATCGAGCTGATTGGCAACTCCGGCGGAAGACAGATCGACTGTGCGCCACGCGCAGCGAGAACCTTTGCCGTCGCAGCGTTATAAACATTGACCAAGGGGCCAACTATATGTGGTTTACCCGACAAGAGGCCAAGCGCTGACAGGTCGTTTGCTTCCACTGGGAGCGTTGCTTCCCTGATCAGCTGGCGGGTCTGTTTTTCTTCCCGCTCAAGCATAACGAGCGCCAGCGAACCGAGGCTCACGGTCTTCTCTGCACGTGTCAGTCGCTCGATTACGGTCTCCAGATGAGGAGCCATAAAATGAAACCGTTTGGAGCAGACGATTTCACCGACTGTAACGTTCGTTACCGGAGCTTCGTCGGCGATGCGGAAATAAAAATCGCGCCATTTTGGACCATCCCACAGAAAGAGAACGGGACCGAGGCTAAGGCTGGCTGCCGGCATATCTATCTCCAGCGTTTGTCGTAAGCGCCTGAAGTCGTCTGCTGGCCTTCGCTCAGCAGCCGGAGACGCGAAAGGAGGGCTGCACGGTTTTCAGAGGGCGCAGCAAGTGTTCGACGTAGCGTCGAGACGACTTCGCTCACATAAGCTTTGCCGCGCTGACGACCTTCGATCTTGAGCGCGGAGACGCCCGCCGCTCGCAACTCGTCTATATGGTTCATGACGTCGAGCGAAACAGGGTCTTCGAATGCATAGCCTTGCTCGTCTGCAATGTTGAAGCGGCCCTTGCAAAGCGTTGGATAGCCGGTTGCCTCGCCCAGTGGAAAACGATTGATCGTATAATCTCCGAGTTCGGAAACGAGTTCCTTTCCGTCCTGCCGGTAGCGAACATGACTGGCCGGAGAACAGACACCGTTCATGTTGGGTGATCTACCCGTTGCATAAGAAGACAGGGAGCATCGCCCTTCCGCCATCACGCACAATCCCCCAAAAACGAAGACTTCCATTTCGCAATCGATCTTGCGGCCAAGTTTCGCAATATCCGGGATTGTTAGGACACGTGGCAACACGACACGTTTTACCTTGAACGCATCGACAAGAAACTGGATTGCGTCTGCATTGGAAGCGGAAGCTTGTACGGATACATGAAGCCGCTGTGTCGGATGCTTCTCGGCGGTATAGGCCATCAGCCCGAAGTCAGCGAGGATAACCGCATCTGCTCCAAGGGAAGATGCATCGTCAACGGCCCGATACCAGACGTGTTCATCTCCTGCGCGCATGAACGTGTTGATCGCAACGAAAACCTGCGTTTTGCGCGCATGGGCAAACTGGATTGCGTCTCGCAGTTCTCCACGAGTGAAGTTGAGACCGGGAAAGTTGCGCGCATTTGTTTCGTCGCGAAAACCGCAATAGACGGCATCTGCTCCGGCCTCTACCGCTTCTCGCAAGGCCGATGGCGTACCTGCAGGGCAAATCAGTTCCATCCTGCAGCTTCCTTACTCAGGGCTTTGCTTCGTATGTAATTTGCGATGCCGCGAACCATCGGCGCAAAGGGGCCCGCACTTGTGCCAAGGTCAGATGGCAGATCTATGTTGCAGTCATCCAGCGCATTGCGGAGTGCAAGCATGGCCTCCATGTCACCCGTCACGATGATATCTCTTGAGAAGAACAGCGCGTCTCCATCAAGTCTGCCTTCGAGAAGCGCGAGCAGCATGACCAGCGGCCCTTCAATGCCCGCGTCAACTTCAATCGCCTCGTCTTCACGCACGATTGTTATGCGTGGCTTATCCGGCTCGATCACAAAGGCGAACGGTATGTCGGATGGATGAAAACAGAAACGCTTCGCCGCATAGTCTCCCAGACGCTCGAAGAGACCGGGGTGCGCGCGCATTACCTGGAAGAAAATGCGCGAGACAAATGGGGCGATCAGAAACGGCGGAACAAGCCGGGCTGGAACAGCCACAGCCGGAGGTATCTTCATCATCACTCAGCTCCGATGAGCTTTAAAAGGTGAATTCAGAATTAAGTGATTCAATACAAGGACAGTTTGATTCAGATCAAAGACGGCGAAAGAATTCGGTATTCAAAAGTCGGACATGAAATCGGCTCCATCTTCTCCGTTACGCTACGAGTGCCTTCAAAGCTTCTTGTCCGAGCTTGAACGGCGCAAAGATCTTATCCGGATCAAACGTCCGGTATCTCTCGTCCAGGAGATCACGGAAATCCATAGGCGAGTGCTTGAGGCGGATGGTCCGGCACTGATCTTCGAGCAACCGGTCGATGCGGACGGACGTTTGCATTCCATCCCTCTTGTTGCCAATCTCTTCGGTTCCGCGCGGCGTATTGCATTGGGACTTGGACGGTCGCCTCAAGAAATTTCGGATTTTGCCGAGATGCTGGCGGAACTGCGAGCTCCAAGTCCGCCACGTTCTGCAGGCGAAATGTGGAGCAAACTGCCATTGGCGAAGGCCGCATTGAATATGCGTATCCGTCATGTTCGGCGCGCACCGGTACAGGCAAAGATACTGAAAGGCGAGGCCGTCAATCTCGATCTGCTGCCGATCCAGTGGTGCTGGCCGGGAGAACCTGCACCGCTTGTCACTTGGCCGCTGGTTATTACGCAGGCACCCGGCGATCCATCTGACGTTAATGTCGGAATCTACCGGATGCAGAAGCTTGGCCGCGACAAGCTCATCATGCGTTGGCTTGCGCAACGCGGCGGCGCGCGTCACCACCGCTTGTGGCAAGAACAGGGCGAAGATATGCCCATTGCCGTGGCTATCGGGGCCGATCCGGCGATGATTCTTGCAGCTGTCATGCCCTTGCCCGAAGGGATGAGCGAACTAGGCTTCTCGGGTCTGCTTGCCGGACGCAGATCGTCGGTCGTGAATGCACGTACCGTGCCTCTCTTCGTGCCCGCTAATGCCGAAATTATTCTAGAGGGACGAGTTTCCGCTTCGGAAACTGCTCCAGAAGGCCCCTATGGCGATCATACGGGCTACTATAATAGCGTGGAGGAGTTTCCGGTCATGCAGGTGACCGCGATCACCATGCGGAAAAATCCCGTTTATCTTTCGACCTATACCGGACGCCCGCCGGACGAGCCCTCCAGACTTGGCGAAGTGATGAACGAACTGTTCGTGCCAATCGTGAGAAAGCAGTTTCCGGAAATTGCCGATCTGTGGTTGCCTCCTGCGGCATGTTCCTATCGCGCAATGGTCGTTTCAATCGACAAGCGCTATCCCGGTCAGGCGCGGCGAGTGATGATGGGGCTGTGGTCGATGCTGCCGCAGTTCAGTTACACGAAACTCATAATTGCAGTCGATCCGGACATAAGCGTCCGCAACTGGGACGATGTGATGTGGGCGCTCGCAACTCGCTTCGATGCCAGCCGTGACGTCATCACGCTCGGTCACACGCCGGTGGATTATCTCGACTTCGCGTCGCCACGCTCTGGCTTGGGCGGAAAGCTTGGCCTCGATGCGACAAACAAGATCGGTGCCGAAACCGAACGGGAATGGGGCGCTGTATTGAAGATGAGCGATGATGTGATTGCCCGTGTCGATGTGATTTGGGGGGAACTCGGGCTGGACAGGGAAAATATGCGATGAAGCGGGTTGTAGTCGGTATCTCCGGCGCATCGGGCGCCCTTATCCCGCTCAAATTGCTGGAGCAGCTTTCCGCCATGAGCGATATCGAGACCCATTTGGTTGTATCTGACGCTGCTCAACAGACCTTGCGCCACGAATTGGGTCCGGATGGTTATGGGCTTTTGCACAGGCTCGCGAACAGAAGCTATTCTGTCAGCGATATAGGTGCTCTGATCGCGAGCGGATCGGTTGTCACCGCCGGTATGATTGTGGCGCCATGCTCCATGCGGACGCTCGCTGCGATCGCTACAGGACACAGCGACAGTCTGTTAACGCGCGCCGCTGACGTTCACCTGAAGGAACGGCGCCGACTGGTTCTGATTGCTCGGGAGACCCCGCTGCATCTGGTCCATTTGCGCAATATGTGTACCGTGACGGAAATGGGCGCGATTGTAATGCCGCCGGTTCCGGCCTTTTACTTCAAACCGCAAACGGTCGAGGAAGTGGCCGATCAGATCGCAGCAAGAGCTATCGATCTGATCGGAATTACCGAAAAGCAATCGGAAAGCTGGGCGGGAATACCAGCCAGCCGATAACAGCAAGTGCGGACTTACGCGAAAGGTTCGGTCGGGCTCTTAGCGGGGTGCGTGAACCATTTCGGTCCATTCGCCGTCATATGGATATGATCTTCCAGGCGGATTCCGAACTGGTTCGGAACCACGATCATAGGCTCGTTGGAGAAGCACATGCCTTGAGCGAGCGGGAGCGAATTGCCCCGAACGATGTAAGGAGCCTCATGAATCTCCAAGCCAAGACCATGGCCAGCGCGATGCGGAAGGCCCGGCAACGCATAATCCGGTCCCAATCCGTGCTTTATGAGCGTGGCGCGTGCTGCATCGTCAAGGGTTGAACATGCCGCGCCGAGCTTCGCCGCGTCGAAAACGGCTTGTTGCGCTTCGCGTTCGATTGTCCATATGCGCGAAAACTCTGCTGTAGGCTCTTCCAGCATATAGGTGCGCGTGAGATCGGAATGATAGCCATCGATGCGGCAACCAGTATCCACAAGGATAACATCACCCGGCTGATAAAACTGTTCGCCGTCCGCGCCGTGAGGCAACGACGTTGCTGCCCCGAAAGAGACGATGCAAAATGTCGAACCGCCCGTAGCGCCAAGGGCGCGATGCTGTTCATCGATAAAACGTACCACCTCGCTTGCAGCAATGCCGGGCTTTATCAGTCCATGCGCGCGGCGGTGAACTTCGAGTGTCAAATCCATCGCGTACTGAATGATCGCGATTTCTTTGGCTGACTTGCGGCTACGTTGTTCCTGGATTAGCTTTCCGCCATCGATCAAGCGCTCAGGCGAGATTTCGTGCTTTAGAGCGTTATAGACGAACAGAGGGACGGCATCATCGATTGCAATTTTGGCACCTGCCGGAATGAGCGATGCAATCAGCGCCGCGGGACTCTCTTCTTCCTGCCATGTACGGATTTCACCCGGCAAATGCGGCAGGCTTTCGACCCTGCTCTGTTCAAAGCCGGAAACGATATAAGTTACTTCCGACGGCGTAACGAGGGCGCCCAGAAAACGTTCGCTGATATGCCAGACAAGCCCGGTATAATAGCGCAAACTTGCCGTCGGTCCGAGCAGAAGCCCGCCAATGCCGCGCTCTCTCAGCTTACCTTGCAACAATGCCAATCGCTCAAGATGTTCTTCCTGTTCGATCCTTGGAGGACATGACGCTGAAGTCATAATGCATACCTTTTATCTGGTCGTTTCCGTTAAAGTCTGCGCACGCTGCTCGCTTGCGGACAGATATATCAGAGCTTTCGCTGTCTGGTAGTCATATCTCCAGGCACTGGATCCAGATGCTTGTACATTGGAGTTTTCGGGCTCGCGGTCCGCGCTCTACGTTGCACGCCGGAACGCAAAACACTAAGTGGGTCATACTGCGGTAATAAAATTCGGGTAAAAAACCACAGGTTCAAAATGGGTCAGCGTCTGTGAGGTTTTATGTCTGAGCTGTGGCAGTGGGTTTCCGCCTTTGGTTTTTCGGTTGCTGTCATCGTTGCGGCGCTCATCTATCTCAACATGTCCAACCGTGAAACGCCTGGTGACACATTCAATCTCTTCACGAAAGTGGGTGCCGTTGCTGTAGCATTCGTTGCTGCATTTGCGAGCCTCGCCGCCGCAGCTATTATTGATTGATCTTATTGCTCATAGTTTCAACGAAGACACCGCGGCTTCGCTTTTATGAACGTAATCATTGGCATCTGATTGTCGCTGGAACAGCAGGATAAAAAGCAAATCTGTCAGAACCAGCTGTGCGTCGCGTGCTGTTATCGATGACGACCGAACCTTTTCTTCATCAGCTACGGTATACAAGCAAATATCGGCGATTTCATTAAGCGGATTCCTGTTGAGCCCGGTGACTGCGATCACGGTCGCTCCCCATTTCTTGGCTTGTTCCGCGATGCGAAGGGTTTCGATGCTCGTTCCAGAATAGGAAAGGGCGAACAGCACATCACCCTCGTGTAAAGTCGAGACATTGGCCATCTGGATGTGGCTGTCGCTATCGTGTATCACGTTGCGACCAAGTTTCATCAGCTTATAGGAAAAATCGCGCGCAACGAGTGACGAAGCGCCGACGCCGGCAAGGTGAATACGCCGGGCGCTGATCAGAACTTGCAATGCATCGTCGATATCGTGTTCGTTGTTGGCGGAAATCGTTCGTTGCATCGATTGTAGTTTACTGCCGATAAGTTTCTGCAAAACAGTGATATAGCTGTCGCCCGTTTCTATAGTGCCGTGGACCATGCCTGCCGGAGCATGCCATTGCTTGGCACGCGCTTCGCTGACGGCGAGCTTGAGCTGCTGATAACCATCAAAGCCGAATTTCTGACTGAATTTGACGACGCTGGACTGACTGCGTCCGGTCGCTTCTGCAAGGGCCGAGGATGAGAGCTTCAATACCTGCTCGGGATGATCGACGATGAACTGACCGATCTTTCGATCCGCAATGGTCAGTTCGTTCAGTTTGGCATTGATCTTCTGCAGGATCGACATACGTAATCATCCTCCATTCCGGTATCGGAAGGCGCGATATTCGATTGCCTTGATGCATAAGACAACTCGAATTGATTTGGAATACTTAATTCCAATCTTTTCAAGACTATGGAATGAGCTAACAATCTGCAAGAGAGGACATGGTGGCGAGACATGGAACGATTGCGCATTATCGGCGGGCATGAATTACAGGGGGCGGGGCTTCGCTGCTAAGTTCATACCGGGTTGAGCTTACGAACCTTCCTGTGGCTGGCGATGTCGAAAATATACTCAATATGGTGCAGTCGCACGGGGTACAAATATCTCTGGGACGCCGCATTCGATAACAATAACCGCCGCAGACCTAATGGTGCCGGTGCGATCATCCTTGCGCAAAGCTTAGCTAATAGGGAATAATTTATTCCATAATGTGATTGACGGACAGAATTTATAATCTTAAAATTTTTTAACCATAAGGTGGCAGCGTTTGAACGCTGCTCGACACGCAGGCAGGGGCATGACTGAACACGCGTTGTTATCTGAACTGGACAGGCTGGTTTCAGAAGAACGAAACCCACGCACGATGGATATCGACCTCTTGTCGAGTCTTGCTATCGTGCGTCGGATCAACGACGAGGATCACCTGGTTGCCGCCGCCGTTGAGCAGGTGTTGCCCCAGGTCGCACAGGCAGTTGATAAGATTGTCGAGGCATTTCGCGCCGGCGGTCGGCTGATTTATTTGGGTGCCGGAACCAGTGGGCGTCTTGGCGTTCTTGATGCATCGGAATGCCCGCCGACATTCAGCGTTCCGGAAGGCATGGTGGTCGGGTTGATTGCGGGTGGCGTGAATGCGTTACAACATGCGGTCGAAGGTGCGGAGGACGATCCTTCGCTGGGGGAAGCCGATCTGCGTGATATAAGTCTGGCTTCGCACGATGTCGTTGTGGGAATCGCGGTCAGCGGACGCACGCCGTATGTGATAGGGGGGCTGGCTTACGCCGCATCAATTGGTGCTACGACTGTGGCGCTTTCCTGCAATCCGAACTCCACGATTGCGGCTATGGCTGAAATTGCCATATCGCCAGTTGTAGGGCCTGAAATACTGACTGGTTCGACGCGGCTCAAATCCGGCACGGCGCAGAAGCTGGTGCTTAACATGCTTACGACTGCGAGCATGATCCGAATAGGGAAAACATACGAGAATCTCATGGTAGACGTCAGTGCTACCAACAACAAGCTTGTCGCTCGGGCGTCGCGAATTGTCATGCAGGCAACCGGCTACGAGGCGGAGGAGGCGAAACGCGCTCTCGCTCTGACGAATAACGACGTCAAGCTTGCAATCCTCATCACGATCACCGGAATGCCGGTGGACGAGGCAAGAAAGGCATTAAAGAACGCTGGGGGATTTCTTAGACAGGCAATAAATGCCAATAAAGCGTGAGCCGAAGCGGGGAAGCGGTCGGACACCAGCATTGCAGTGATTTGCGAGGGAAGAAAATGGGAGCGAGTTTCAAGAAAAGCCTGATTGCGGGCGCTGCCGCATTGGCATTGAGCATTGGGAGCTTTAGCGGAATGGGTGTTTCGGCGGCTTTTGCCGCGACACTCAGAATGGCCTGGTCGCAGGACGCTACCGGTCTCGACCCGCATAAGCAGCCGGCATTTTCATCGATTCGTCTACTTGAACTCATCTACGAGCCGCTCGTCCGTCTTGGTCCGGATCTTCAGATTGCACCTGCCATTGCAAAGAGCTGGGAATTTTCCGACGGTGGAAAGGTCCTCACATTCAAGCTCGACGGGAATGCGAAATTCCAGAACGGTCAGACGGTAACGCCAGCCGATGTGAAAGCATCCTTCGAGCGCATTTTGGATGAAAAGACCGGTGCGGTGGCACGTGCCAATTTCGGATCCATTGCTGCTATTGAAACGCCGGACGACGAAACGGTCATCTTCAAACTCTCCCAGCCCGACGTTCCCCTATTGGCGGCGATAGCCAGCATCAATGCGGCCGTCGTTCCTGAAAGCGAGATCAAGGCCGGCAATATTGGCACAAAAACCGTTGGATCAGGGCCTTTCGTTCTTGAACGATGGGAACCGAATTCCAAGGAAGTGCTGAAAGCCAACCCCGACTGGTCGGGGGGTAAAGTGGCGGTTGACGGAATCGACATCAGTGTCCTGCCGGATGAAACGGCAATCCTTGCCGCGCTTCGCGCCAAGCAGATCGATTTCGCGCTTCTCAACGATCCGCTGGTCGCAACGATGGTGCCGAACGAAAGCGCTCTTGAACTGGTGCGCACTCCGGCGCTTGCTTATCATGTCCTGCAATTGAACCCGTCGCGCAAGCCCATGACGGAGCTGGCCGTGCGTCAGGCTATTTCCTGCGCAGTTGACCGCCAGGATGTCCTCGACACGGCCTTGCTCGGCGAAGGAAAGGTAACGGGCCCGCTGACAATGCCCGCCTATGCAAGCGACCCTAACACACTCTTCTGCTACAAGCGCGATGTCGAAAAAGCAAAGATGCTGATGGCGGATGCCGGTTATGCGGATGGGTTTGCGGCAACGATCATCGCCGCAAATGGGGAACCTGCGACCGCTGCGGCTGAAGCCCAGGTTCTCCAGTCGCAACTCGCCGAAATAGGCATCAAGCTCGATATCCGGATGATGGAACTGAATGTCTATGTCGATACGTGGCTAAAGGGCGACTTCGACATGGCGGTGGCGTTGAACGGCGGTTCGGCTGATCCCTATACGATGTATGGCCGATACTGGACCAAGGCGGGCAACCTTCAGAAGGTCGCGCAGTATATCGACGATAGGCTTGACGATCTGATGCAGAAGGGGAGAGCCGAAACGGACCCTGAAAAGCGCAAGGTGATTTTTGCCGACTTCGATAAGCACATAACGGAAGTTTCTCCGTGGATATGGCTTTATACCGCCAATACCTATGTTGCGCACCAGAAAAACGTTACCGGTTTCGAGCCTCGCGCCACCGGATCGCTATTCGGCATAACCAAGCTGCAGATCGGGCAGTGATGTCACGAAATCCGCCACGTCTTCCTGCGAAGGCGTGGCTTTCAAGTGCCTTCCAGAACGGCAGGCCGTGAGTAATCTGACATGAATTATGTGACACGTCGGCTGCTGACATTTCCCTTGGTTATGCTGGGGGTGTCGATTCTGGTCTTCGTTGCGATCCGTATGGTTCCAGGCGATTCCATCACTGCCATGCTCGGAACGGAAGCAGGTTTGCTGACGCCCGAGCAGCGGCAGTCGCTGGCACGATATTTCGGTATCGACCAAAGCTGGACAATCCAGTACTGGCGATGGCTGGGTGACGTGCTGCAAGGTAATCTCGGGGTCTCGGTGACCTTCGGAAAGCCGGTTTTGACGGTTATCCTTGAGCGTTTTCCGTTGACGCTGCAACTTGCAATGATGTCGATGTTGATTGCTTTGCTCGTTGGGCTGCCCGCCGGGGTTTATGCTGCAACGCGCAACGAGAAAATGTCCGATCTGGCGGTGCGTATTTTCGCGATGATCGGTCAGTCGACGCCGAGCTTCGTTCTAGGTCTCCTTTTCATTTATATACTGTCGGCGGGGTTTGGGGTTTTGCCTGCGATGGGCGAATTTACACCTTTCTGGGTAAACCCATGGCAGAATTTCTTGCAGATGATTTTGCCCGCCATAACGCTCGGCTTTGCATTCGCGGCATCCGTCACACGCATATCGCGTTCGACCATGTTGGATGTCCTCCGTGACGATTATGTCCGCACGGCTCGCAGCAAGGGGGCTTCGGCCCGGTCCGTCATCTGGCGGCACGCGCTGCCTAATGCGCTCATTCCTGTGGTGACGTTGAGCGGTGTGGAATTCGGTTACCTTTTGGGCGGAGCCGTGCTGGTTGAGCAGATATATGCCCTGCCGGGCCTTGGACGCATGGTGCTCGACGCCATTCTGCAGCGCGATTATGCTCTGGTGCAGGGCAGCATTCTCTTCATTGCCTTCAATTTCATGATCGTCAATCTGCTGGTTGACCTCCTTTACGTAGCGCTCGATCCGCGCATTCGTCTCGGGGAAAACTGATGCAGATATTGCGTTCCGTTTTTGCTCATCCGAGTGGCCGTATCGGCGGGCTCATCGTATTGATCTATCTGATTGTGGCCTGTCTCGGCTATTTCGGTTTCACGCCGCATGACCCTTTGATGCAGTACCGGATAGACAGGCTGCGTCCTCCAAGCGCCGCGCACTGGATGGGAACTGACCTTTTCGGACGTGATGTCATGAGCCGCCTGATGGCAGGCATCTCACAATCTTTCGTGGTCGGTTTTTTTGCCGTTGGAATTGCCGCTTTTGCAGGGACTGTTCTCGGATTGACGGCAGCATGGTTCGGGCGCTGGTGGGACGGCGCTGTCATGCGTATCATGGACGTGCTTCTGGCGTTTCCGGCTATCTTGCTTGCGCTCCTTATCATTGCCGTTGTCGGACCGGGAACGGGAACAAGTATCGCTGCCATCGCCATCGTCTACACCCCGATTTTCACGCGGGTTGTGCGCGGGCCCGCCTTATCGATCAAAACACGCGAATTCGTTGATGCGGCGCGGACGTTCCACAGCAGCAATCGTTATATCCTTTCGCGCCACCTGCTGCTTAATCTGGTGGCGCCTTTGACCGTGCAGATTACCCTGGCGCTCGCCTGGTCGCTGCTGACCGAAGCAGGCTTGAGCTTTCTTGGTCTCGGCACGCAGCCACCCGCTTCGTCGCTCGGTCTCATGCTGGCCGATGCGCGCAATCTCATGGAAACCGCGCCATGGCTGCTAGCTTTTCCGGGACTTGCGATCATGATCGGTATTCTCGCTTTCAACCTCTTGGGTGATGCCCTGCGCGACATTCTCGATCCCAGAATGCGGAGGATGGCGGCGTGAACAAGCTTCTGTCTGTTTCGGACCTTCGCGTTGGTTTCGGTCGTAATCCTCCAGCCCATGAGATCGTGCGCGGTGTGAGTTTCGATCTCGCTGCGGGGGAAACGCTGGCGATCGTCGGAGAAAGCGGTTCCGGAAAATCTGTAACCGCTTTGTCGATCAACCGTCTGGTGGATTTTGGCGGCGGACGCATCACCGCCGGATCGATCAAACTTAATCGCGCGAACGGCAGCGCAATCGATCTTGTGACTGCGACCGAAGCCGAACTCACAAAAATCCGCGGTTCGGAAATCGGTATGATCTTTCAGGAGCCCATGACATCGCTCAATCCAGTGCTGACGATAGGCACGCAGATTGAGGAATCATTCCGTCTTCATCGTGGGCTTACCGGAAAACAGGCCGCATCTGCCGCAAGGGACGCGCTTGATCGCGTACGCATTCCAGATGCCGCGCGACGACTTAAATATTGTCCGAACCAGCTTTCCGGCGGCATGTTGCAGCGGGTGATGATTGCAACGGCGCTTGCCTGCAATCCGCGCCTCATGATTGCCGACGAGCCAACCACAGCGCTTGATGTCACCGTACAGGCGCAAATCATGGCACTGCTCGCAGAGCTGAAACGCGAAACCGGCATGGCGATGATCTTCATCACCCATGACATAGGGTTGGTCGCAGGCATGGCCGACAAGGTCATGGTGATGCAGCATGGCAAGGCGGCGGAATACGGTCAATTGAGCGCTGTTCTCGACTGCCCGCAGCATCCTTACACGCAACATCTCCTGAAGGCCGTGCCGCATTTTGAAAGCGGGAAAGCAGTGCGAACCGATACCGTACGCACATCGGAGTCGGGAACGGAGCCGATACTATCGGTGGAAGGATTGACGGTCCGGTTTCCTGTCAAAGGTGGCTTTCTCGGTCGCAAGGTCGGAGCAGTCCATGCCGTGGAAAGCGTCGATTTCGATCTGGTTCCGGGCGAAACGCTTGCCGTCGTAGGGGAGAGCGGCTCGGGAAAATCCACAACTGCGCGGGCCATCATGGGCCTTGTCAAAGCTTCACGCGGGACGCTTGCAATCGGCGCGGCTGGTCCTAACGGTGCCAAAAACGCGACTTCGGTACAGATGGTCTTCCAGAATCCGTATGCATCTCTCAATCCACGTCTGCGCATAGACAGTATTCTTGCCGAGCCGGTTATCGCGGCTGGTGGGCGCGACGGGCCGGAGGCACGGCAGAAGATGTTGCAACTGCTTGACCGCGTGGGACTGCCTGCCAACAGCTTGGAGCGCTACCCGCACGAGTTTTCCGGCGGGCAGCGCCAGCGGCTTTGTATCGCTCGGGCTTTGATGCTCAATCCTTCCGTGGTGGTGCTGGACGAAGCCGTTTCAGCCCTCGATGTCTCGGTGCAGGCCAAAGTCTTGGAATTGTTGATCGATCTCCAGAAAGAGCGCGGCCTTGCCTATTTGTTCGTATCGCACGATATGGCCGTGGTGGAGCGCATCGCGCATCGCATAGCTGTCGTCTATGCTGGGCAAATCGTCGAAATCGGTGATGCAGCATCGATTCTATCCGCGCCGAAACATTCCTATACGAAGCGGTTGATTACTGCTGTCCCCAGTATTGACCGACGCAATGAACATTTCGCCCTCGACACACGGCAAGTGCCTTCCCTCGTGCGTCCTTTGGAGTATGAGCCCGCACCGGCAAACTGGCAGACACATGGCCGTGATCACATGGCCCGGACCGAGGCATAATTAACATGGCAGAACCAAATATTCTCCGGGCTGTCGATACCGCATTTACGGCTCGCTTTGAAAAAGCGTTCGGCCTGCTCACCGCTGCATGCGATTCAGGTCGGATTCCAGGCGGTGTGCTCGGAATGGTCGATCTCTCCGGTAACCGGGCTGTGCGGGCCACCGGCTATGCGCAGATCGTCCCGGCCCGGCGTGCGATGACCATCGATACGTGGTTCGATCTCGCTTCGCTGACAAAAGTCATTTTCACCACGCCCCGCATCCTTGCGCTGGCCGAGGAAGGTGTCATCGATCTCGATGCACCATTGATCACCTTGCTTCCCGACCTTCGGCAGTATGATAATGATGCCTGGGAGCGCAAGGTCACGTTCCGCGAGTGCCTTGGCCACCAGACGCCGTTTCCGTCAGTCGAACCGATCTACACCTACGGACGCGATCCGGAACTGTTGCGTGCATTCGTTCTGCAACGCGAATGGCGAAAATCCGACCCGGTTTATTCCGACATCAATTTCATTCTGCTTGGCTTTGCGTTGGAACGGTTTTACGGCAAGACCATTCGCGAGATGGACCCCGGCGAGGGCTTTGCCTTTTCGGCAGAGCCGGAAATGAGCGCGGCCACGGAAAATTGCACATGGCGCCATCGCGTACTGTGCGGCGAAGTGCACGACGATAATTGTTCGGCGTTGCAGGGGGCCGCGCATGCGGGACTGTTTGGTACGGCTGCGTCCATACTCGATTTCGCGCTTGGCCTGCTTGACGGTACCGGCGCATCAAAAAAAGTGGTCGAGCGGATGCGCCAGCCATTATCCGCCACTCGGACCCATGGCTGGGAATTGCCCTTTGATGGCTGGTCTGGTGGCAACTTCAATTCGAGGGGTACAATCGGGCATACCGGCTTTACGGGAACCGGCTTGTGGATCGATTTTGAAGCGGGCAGGGCATGGACCTTGCTCACCAACCGCATTCATCCAACCCGCCATTTTGACAGCGGCATTCTGGCGCTGCGTCAGGGTGTTGGCGACGCAATTTCATTGGGATAGGAAACGTCTATGCAGCCAATATGGGCCGTCGGCCTGATGACCGGCACCGTTCTTGACGGAAACATCGATGTTGCTCTGTTGAAAACGGATGGCGAGACTGTCACGGAATTCGGAGCGTATGCGCTGAAGCCTTATCCCCGCTGGATTCGGGAACTGCTGGAACAAGCGCAGGCTGAAGCCCGTGTCTGGAATTTTGAAGGTCCGGAGCCCGCTGTTTTTGCCACAGCAGAAGAGGCGCTGACCCGGGCGCAGTCTGCGGCTGTCCGCGAACTGGTAGAGGAAAGTGGGCTGTCGATGGCGGATATCGGCATCGTCGGCTTCCACGGGCAGACAGTGTTGCATCGCGCGCCCCAAACCGACCGAATTGGAGATACGAGGCAGCTCGGTGATGGAAGGCTTATGAGTGAACTGCTGGGCACCAAGGTCGCCTATGACTTCCGCACGGCAGACATCCGCGCTGGAGGGCAGGGGGCGCCGCTTGCTGCCATATATCACGCTGCCTTGCTACGCAGTGTCGATGCGACCGGCAATACTGCGATTCTCAATCTTGGCGGTGTGGGTAACATCACCTGGTGGGATGGTGGGGATGCGCTTGTGGCCTTCGACACGGGACCAGCCAATGCGCCTATCAACGATTTCATGAAGGCACGCGGGTTGGGAGAAATGGACCGTGACGGTGCGCTGGCCGCAAAGGGCAAGGTCGACGAGACACGGCTCGCAGAATTGCTCAAGCATCCCTATTTGACAGCGCCTTATCCGAAATCTCTGGATCGGTTCGATTTTACGGACGCAATGGCCGATGGCCTGAATGAGGAAGACGGTGCGGCCACGCTGACCGCGTTTACGACGTCGGCGGTGGGTAAGGCCCTGGATATTCTCCCGCGTCGACCACAACGGCTTGCAGTCAGTGGGGGTGGACGCCGCAACCCTACAATGATGCGCATGCTGGTCGAGCGCGCGAAAGTGGAGCTAGTTCCTGTCGAAACGCTTGGCTGGCGGGGTGACGCTGTAGAAGCTGAATGTTTTGCTTTCCTCGCGGTACGTGTTTTACGTGGGTTGCCAGTCAGCTTTCCAAGCACAACCGGCGTGCCGGAGGCGATGACAGGTGGGAAACTGGCAGGCTGAAATCAACGATCTCCGTCAACTATTTCTATAGGGCAGCCCATCCACATCCCCTGTTTGGTTAAAGCGGACCTCCGGCCCCGCATGTTTATCTGTTACGGCGGTTTAAATGCAGCTGTTATATAAAAATCATCTAATATTAGGATGGGTCGCTAATTGAAGCAGGTACGTTCGCTGGGGTTGCTTTTGATATTTCATTTTTATTGCAGATGAGCATGAAAAGGTACAAAACTCGTGCAATCTTCACGTTGATTTAGCCAATTCTCTTTAATGGTTTAATTTATCATGGAGAATGCAATGAAACTTATCCGAGTCCTTTTCTGTCTGGTCTTGCCTTTTGCCTGGTTGTCCGGGGCAGTTGCCGAGCCTCTGGAGAAGCCGATTGGCAAGCCGATCCTTGTCATATCCGGCAAAATCTCAAATATGAATGTCGGCGATACGGCCCAATTTGATCGGGATATGCTGGAAGCGGTCGGACTGGTGACCGTGGAAACAGCAAATCCTTGGTATGATGGTCGTGTGCGTTTCGAAGGCGTGTCGATGGACAAGCTCATGACGCTTGTGGGCGCGAAGGGGACGAAGGTGACCGCCGTTGCTTTGAACGACTACGTCAGCTCGTTGCCGATGGAGGACTTCAAGAGGTTCAATGTTATTCTTGCCATGAAGCGAGATGGGAATTACATGCCGGTTCGCGACAAAGGACCATTGTTTATAATCTACCCGTATGACAGCGACCCACAGCTCCAAAGCCAGACCTATTACACACGTTCTGCCTGGCAGGTTGCCAAGCTGATAGTTGAATAGGGGCAGAGTGTGAGAAGAATTCTAGGCGTTGTTATCTGTTGTTTCGTGGTGGCAACGGCCTATATCGCCTATGTCATTGCCGAACGACAAACAGCGCTTCAGAAATTCTCCCGTTATAATGACTCCTGGGCCATAGGCCAGACGGTATCCGAATATATGCGGCTTGAGCATGTTCTGGCTGGATATGCCCTGAACATGAATGACGAAAGCCGCGACGAATTACGGCTTCGTCTTGATATCATGTTGGGTCGACTGGAATTGCTGCAGCAGGGCAATCTGCGATCATTTATTCAGGACGACCCGCAGCGCCGCGATCTGTTTTTGAAACTGAGCGATATTCTGCAGGCGCTTGATGGTCAGTTGGACAAGCTAGATGTAGACAGTATCAAAACGGTCCTGCAATCGATGAGCGCGCTTGATGGCCCGATGACCGCGCTGGCGTCATCGGCCGTCGAATATGATGTTGGACTTATCGATGCTGCACAGGCAGAAGTGCGCCAGTTGCATCTTATCTATACCGGTTTGGCGGCGGGTCTGATCATTTGCGGCGTGGTGCTGGTTATTCTTCTGCTTCGCCACAACAAACTTCTTGATCGGGCGCACGGCAGCATGCAGCGTCTCACGAGCGATCTTCGACAGGCAACGGGTGAACTGCAGTCTCAGAATTTTCGGCTTGAGCATGATGCACATCACGATGCTCTGACCGGTTTGCCCAATCGTGTTTTGTTCCGGCAGGATCTGGAGAAAAGACTTGAAGCCTCACAAGCTGGAGGCCAATCTGCAGTCATTCTTCTTCTGGATCTCGATGGTTTCAAGGACGTCAACGATACACTGGGTCATGATGTCGGCGATGCGCTGCTGCAGGCGGTCGCAAGGCGTCTCACCAAACTTGGCGCGCGAGGCGACATGGTCTGCCGGTTGGGGGGAGATGAGTTCGCCTTGCTTTCCACCGGACTGCGAGAAGAAGACGCTCTGGAACTCGCCGGTCGCCTGATGGAAGCCATCAGCCAACCTTATCATGTAGGTGAACTGGAAATAAAAATCGGAACTTGTGTCGGTGTAGCAATCTCCGAGGGCGAGCCCGACACGGAAGAGCTTTTCAAGCACGCCGATCTTGCGCTTTATGAAGCAAAGGCACTTGGCCCCGGTCACGCGAGTGTGTTCGAATCCCAGATGCAGACACGCTTACGGGAAAAGAAGTCATTCGAAGCCGATCTTCAGAAAGCGCTGGAGAACGGTGAGATGGAGGTCTACTATCAGCCGCAGGCCTGCACTGTAACCCGGGAAATATGTGGTTATGAGGCCCTGCTTCGCTGGACCCACCCAATCCGAGGCTCAGTTTCGCCCGTCGAATTCATCCCGGTCGCCGAAAAGATCGGCTTCATTCATGCTCTCGGAGACTGGGTCCTCAAGACGGCCTGTCTGGAAGCTGCCCATTGGAACAAGCCCCTCAAGATCGCGGTCAATCTCTCTCCTGTCCAGTTCCGCAGCCTGAACCTTATTCAGAGCGTTATTGATGCGCTGGATCGTAGCGGACTTAGTGCAGATCGGCTCGAACTGGAGATCACTGAATCGGTTCTGCTGGATAAGAACGAACAGACCTTGAGCACGCTGCGCCAGTTGAAAGCGCTGGGTATTCAGATCGCCATGGACGACTTCGGAACAGGCTATTCCTCTCTCGGCAGTCTCAGCGGCTTTCCGTTCGACAAGATAAAGATTGACCGTACTTTCGTTAGTGATGTGACATCTCGCCCGGACGCACTCGCTATCGTTGAACTTGTGACGGGGGTAGGGCGCAGCCTCAGAATGATAACAATTGCGGAAGGCATTGAAACCGAGGAGCAGTTTGAATGCCTGAAACGACTGGGATGTGATCAGGTTCAAGGCTATCTGATAGGCAGGCCAATGCCCGCCTCAAAGCTCAAACATCTGCGCGATCACGCCGGGCCGGACTTGAAGACGATCGGTCTTGCTTCAAATCGTAGATGATATCATCGCGTGGCAACTGGCTTCGAAGACGCAAATCAGTCTATGTTCATACGCTAATAGCATCGTGGAGTTACATTACGATGCGATGTATTCAATCAATCGGAACTTTTTAGCCCGTTCATTCGGACAAAATGTTTCGTGGGGAACCGGGGCGTAGGAAATTGCTGAAAGTACATGGGATTAACGTGCCGATCACTTCCGACGAAGTTTCGCCGATCATTTGGCAGGCTTTGACGAGCGGCAGTTATGAAGCCAAGGAAGCGCGTTCGATTTTCAAGGCGGTCAAACCGGGAGACCGCGTTCTGGAACTCGGTTCAGGCATTGGAATTATCACGGCAATTATTGCCAAGATTGCAGATGTGTCGGTGTGGGCTTTCGAGGCGAATCCGTCGACAGCGGCACTTGCCCGACGTGTTGTCGATGCTAATGGTCTCGAAAACGTCGTGCTTTCGCAAGGTATTCTAACTGCGGGTGAGCCTTGTTCGTTCCGCTTTTATGTCCGGCGCGATCTCTGGATGTCGTCCATGGACGAGAATCAGGGGCCGTACGAACGCGTCATAGAGCTGTCCTCGACCAATATTGATGAATTCATCGCTCGAAACGCCATCAATGTCCTCGTCATGGATATTGAAGGTGCGGAGCGTGAACTCCTGCAGAGTGCGGATTTGACAGGTGTGGAACGTATTTTTCTCGAACTGCACGATCATCTCTACGGCTTGGCCGGTATCCGGGACATGACGCATGCACTTGCGGCCAAGGGCTATGCATATGATCCGCGCGGTTCTCAGGGGCCATGCGTGTTATTTTCCAAGGATGATGGCGCGCGCGAATACGAACCAGAATAGCGCACTGCGTTCCTTGGCTGTGGAAAGAATTTTTGGAAAAAGTTATGATTGGTCGTTGACAGTTTTGTTAGGTGGGGTCTATATGGCGCCACAACGAGGGCGGCGACGCTGCTAGCGGCAGACTGATGCGTCCCTTGGGTTGGTTGAGCGGGTTGGACAGCGATGTCTGATTTGATTAGACCGGCAGCGTTGGCGGGGCGGAAGTCCTGTTGATGTTGGAAGAAAAGAACGACTTGTAAGTTTGTGATTTTCTTTGAAAAAAGTGGTTGACAGGTTGGTTTGACTGATCTAGAAGCCCGGCACCGCAGACGAGGCGCTGACAGGGATTTGACCTTCGGGTTGGATGGTTGGCAGC
>Ga0182748_1000824_pt1 | contig 31433 bp, 36 predicted proteins | sample eDN3rd37CKraftOP_FD_128877 | JGI IMG/M metagenome (GOLD analysis project Ga0182748, IMG submission 128877) | Enriched Organic Plus compost microbial communities from Emeryville, California, USA - eDNA 3rd pass 37_C Kraft OP (version 2) (version 2) ...
CGGAAAGCCACCCCGCGGCAGGCGCCGCCGCGATCGAGCCCGAGCACCAGGCCGGGCCGCTCGGCGGTCCCGCGATGTACGAAGGAATAGACGCAGAGCGCGCGATGCAGCCCGATCAGCTTGGCCGGCACGCGCTCCTCGAACTCGAAACCCGGCCGCCAGATCAGCGAGCCGTAGCCAAAGACCCAGAAATCGTCGTGCATGAACGTCAGGCGGACCTGTTGCGGGCGACGCTCGCGTAACAGCCGGACGGCGGCGACGCAATCAGGAACGACAGGACAGGACTCCACGTGAACAACGCAACCTATATTCCGCCACACGCGCCGCGGCGACGACGCCCTTGGTTGATTGCGCTGCCGCTTGCCGTGGTTGTGCTCGCCGCGATCGCCTGGAGCGGCTTCTGGTTCTATGCCGCCGCACAGGCTGATGCCGCGATCGCCGGCTGGCGCGCCCGCGAGGCCGAAGCCGGCCGCATCCAGAACTGCGCCAACCAGTCGATCGGCGGATTTCCTTTCCGCATCGAGGCCCACTGCGCGTCCCCGACCGTCGAGTTCCGGACGATGCAGCCGCCCTTCACCCTGGCAGCGAAGGACGCTCTGATCGCGGCCCAGATCTACAGTCCGACGCTGCTGATCGGCGAGTTCGCCGGCCCGCTGACGCTCGCCGAGAGCGGGCGGGTGCCGATCCTCAGCGCCGACTGGCGTCTGGCGCAGGTGAGCGTGCGCGGTACGCCGCAAGCGCCCGAGCGCGTCTCGATCGCCATCGACCAGCCGCAAATGTCCCGCCTGTCGGGATCGACGATGGTTCCGTTGGCACGCGCCACGCACGCTGAACTGCACGGCCGCATGGCCGGAGGCAGCGCTTCTCAGGACCCCGTCATCGAAGCGGTGCTGCGGCTCGTCCAGGCGAGCGCGCCCGGATTGCATCCCGCGACGGCACGGCCGACCGACGGTGAGATCGACGCGGTGCTGACCGGGTTGAAGGACTTTGCGCCCAAGCCGTGGCCGGCGCGGCTGCGCGAGATCGCGGCCGCGGGCGGCGGCATCGAGATCAAGCGCGCGCGGCTGCAGCAGGACGACATCCTCGTGGTGGGCGCCGGCACGCTTGGCCTGACGCCGACGGGATATTTCGAAGGCCAGCTCGACATCACGGTGGCCGGTCTCGACCGCCTGATCACGCTGCTGGGCATCGACCAGGCCGTGCAGCAATATCTCTCGCAGCACGGAAGCAGCGTCGACAAGCTCGCCAGCGGGCTCGACCGGATCCTGCCCGGGCTGGGCGGCGCCGTGCGCAGCAACTCGGGCGGCCTTGCCACGATCGGCATCGCCATGCTGGGCGAGCCGCGGGAGATCGAGGGGCGCAAAGGGATCAGCCTGCCCTTGCGGTTCAAGGATGGGACCGTGTTTCTGGGACCGATCGCGGTGGCGCAGAGCGTGCCGATCTTCTGACGCATCGGCAACAGCGGCGGGCGAGGCCGCAATGCGCGGCGGACGGATTAGAAATCCTTGAGCAGCCGCTCGATGTAGTCGAGTTCGAGCTGCGGCCGGTTGGCTTCGCCGAGCCGGCGACGCAGTTCTTCCAGGATGCGCCGCGCGCGCTGCACGTCGATCTCGCCCGGAATCTTCACCGTCACGTCATCCCCGTAGTCACGGCCGCGCAGCGGACGGCCGAGCGGATCGGTCTCCTGCTGCGCCCGCGCGGGTCCGTTGCGTCCCGGCTGACCTGGCCCCGGCCCCGTTCCGAACTGCTGCTGCATCTGCTGGGCGAGACTTTGCGCGCCCTTGCGGAGCGCCTCGAGGGCACGGCCCTGTCCATCCACCGCGCTGTCGGCGTTGCCCTCGCCGAGCGCGCCCTCGGCGTCGCCCATGGCCTCGCCGGCACGGCCGAGCTGATTGGCGTCGCCACCCTCCTGACCGGGCTGCGGCTGGCCGAGACCGTTCTTCTTGAGATCCTCGAGCAGCTTCTGGAGCTGCTCGCGCAGGGCCTGCTGGTCCTGGCGCAACTCACCGAACTGATCGCCCTGCTGGCCCTGTTCGCCTTGCTGGCCCTGCTGGCCGCGCTGTCCGCGACGCTGGTCCTGTCCCTGGCGGAAAGTGCGGTCGCGCAACTGCTGCTGCTTGCGGATGACGTCGCCGAGTTCGTCGAGCGCCGACATCATGTCGTCGTCGCCCTGGTTCATGTCCCCGCCCGGCCGCGCCGTCTGCAGGTTCTCCAGCATCTGCTGCAACTGCTCGAGCAACTGCCGCGCCGCATCCTTGGCGCCGGAGCGCGCGAGCTGCTCCAGCCGGTCGATCATGTTCTTGAGATCCTGCGAGCGCAGCATGCGCGCGTTCGGATCGACCCGCCGCGCCTGCTGCTGCGGGTTCTTGCGCATCTCTTCGGCCAGCGCCTGCAGGAATTTGTCGAGCGCCGCCCGCAGGTCCTGCGTCAGCCGCTTGATCTCCTCGTCGCTGGCGCCGCGCTCGAGCGCCTGGCGCAAGGCCTCCTGCGCCTGCCGCAGCTGCTGCTCGGCCTCCGAGACGTCGCCGTCTTCGAGCTGGGTCGCCATCGCCCACATCCGTTGCACGACTTCGCGCAACTCGTCGTCGGTATTAGCTTGGGCGAGATTCCAGTAGATGGAGCGCAGGCCGAGATAGACGCCCGCTTCCGGCGTGAACAATTCCGGCGCGATGGTGAGCGCATCGATCGCGATCAGCACGCGATCGCGCGCATCGGCATCAAGGGCGAGAATGCGGCGCTGCTCGATGAGCGCGCGCGCCACCGGTTTCGTGAACGGCCGCTGCGGGAGCCGGAACTCGGTCGTCGGGCTGCTGCCTTCGTTGTTCGCCTCATCGCGCGCGACGAGGGTCAGAGTGACCTCCGCGCCGGCCCAGGGATGCTCGCTCAGGTCCTTGGTCGTCTGGCCGACGCCGTGACGTGCGCGCGCCTGCGGCAGCACCAGCGGCAGGTCCGGCGGCCCATAGAGCGGACGCGGCTGGTCGGCGCCTGGCGCAGCCGTCTGCTTGAGCGCAAGCTTGGCGTGCGCGTCGAGGACGCCGTAATCGTCCTCCACCTTGTAGGTCAGCTGCAGCGCGCCGCGCGCCTGCGGCTCGGGTTCCTTGGTGAGTTCGATCGACGGCGGACGGTCGGGAATGGCCGTGAACCGCCAGACGAGATCGTTGCCGACGCCGCGAACCGTGGCGGTGCCGCTGTCGCTGATGGTGAAGCGGTGTTCGTCCGTCCCGGACGGCACCTGCGGTGATCCGCCCGCGCCCTTGGCGTCGGCCAGTCCCGCGCTGGTCGCGATGTCGAATGTCACGTTTCCGCTCGCACGCACGATCAGCGTGCTGCCGACCGGCACGGCTACCGGCGCCGCCTGCGCCTGCGCGGTCTCGCCGGGCCTGATGCCGGGCAGGATCACCGGCGGTTTGCCGGTGTAGGCCGGCGGCGACACCCAGGCATCGAGCCGGAAGTTCGGCGGCACCACCGCGCCCTGCCAGTCGAAGGCCGCCGTGATGCGGCGCAAGCGCTCGTTGCCCGCGGCCACGAAGGTGACGCACGCGAGGATGAGAACGAGCGCGCGCAGGGCGACCGGATCGCGTGCGGCAAGGCGCGGGGTCGGCTTGCCGGCGGTGAGCCCGCGCGCCGCAGCGAGTGCCCGTTCGACATGGGCACGCCAGAGCGCCTGCGCCCACGGATCGTCGCGCGCGGTTGCAAGCTCGTCCGCGATGGCGGTGGCCGGTCGGTGCGGCAGCCCGCTGGTGCGATCGAGCCGGCGCAGCGCGTCGTCCACCGTGGGGTAGCGCACGAACAACAGCGGAAATGTGGCCGCCGCGGTGAGCAGCGCGAAGGCAAACAGGCCGATGGCGCGGCCGAGCGGCGGCAGCAGCAGCCACAGCCCCAGCCACGAGACCGCGAGGAACAGAAGGATGGCGGTTGCGAGCGTCGCCAGCGGCGGCCACAGCCGCTCCCAGAAGCCGGCCCAGCGGGCCCGCCTCACCGCACGCGCAAGCAGAATGTCTCCGGGGTCGCCGGGGCCCGGGCGCGAGAACAGGAAGTCACGCGGCTGGTCGGTCAAGCGATTCTCCGGCCCGTCCGGCAGGACGATACACAACACCTAGCATGCAAGGAACGTTCCTGGCACACCGGGGCGGCGGAAATGCGACGTGTCACGCCTTCGTGTAGGTAGGTACCGCCCGCCTCGAAGGCCAGGGCCTTCAACGAGAGGCCGCCCCCGGCACGCGCTCAGAGCCAGGGCGGCAGGCGGTCCAGCGCGATCAGTTGCTCGACCTCCACACGCGGCCGCACCAGCGCCCAGTCCCCGCCCTTCACCAGCACCTCCGGCACCAGCGCGCGGGTGTTGTAGGTACCCGCCTGCACCGCGCCATAGGCCCCCGCCGTCATGACCGCGAGCAGGTCCCCCGGTCGCGGCTCGGGCAGTTCGCGGTCGAGCGCGAGGAAATCGCCGGTCTCGCACACCGGACCGACCACGTCGGCGGTGACGCGCGTCGCCGCGCCTGCCGGCTCGCGCACGGGCTTGATGTCGTGGTGCGCCTCGTACAGCGTCGGGCGCACGAGATCGTTCATCGCCGCATCGACGATCACGAAGGTCTTCGCCTCGCCGCGCTTGAGATAGATCACGCGCGTGACCAGGATCCCGGCATTGCCGACGATCAGGCGGCCGGGCTCGAAGATCAGCGTGCAGCCGAGATCGCGCGTCGCGCGCTTGACCACGTCGGCATAGGCATCGGGCAGCGGCGGCGGCTCGTTGTCCTCGCGGTAGGGCACGCCGAGGCCCCCGCCCACGTCGACGTGCTCGATCGTGTGGCCGTCGCCGCGCAGCGTGCGCACGAAGTCGGACAGCAGCGCGAACGCGTCCGCGAACGGCGCAAGCTCCGTGATCTGGCTGCCGATGTGCATGTCGACGCCGGCGACGTGCAGGCCCGGAAGCTTGGCCGCATGCGCATAGACCTCGCGCGCGCGGCTGATCGGAATGCCGAACTTGTTCTCGGACTTGCCGGTCGCGATCTTGCGATGGGTGCGCGCATCGACGTCGGGATTGACGCGCAGCGAGACATTGACGCTGCGCCCCCTGCTCGCGGCGATCGCGGACAGCGCCTCGAGCTCGGGCTCCGACTCCACGTTGACGCACAGGATGCCGGCGTCGACCGCGGCCGCGAGCTCGCGCGCGGTCTTGCCGACGCCCGAGAACATGATCTTGTGCGGTGGCACGCCCGCCGCCAGCGCGCGCCTGAGCTCGCCTTCGGACACGACGTCGGCCCCGGCGCCGAGGCGCGCCAGCGTTGCGACCACCGCCTGGTTGGAGTTGGCCTTCATTGCGTAGCAGACGAGCGAAGGCACGTCGGCGAAGGCGCCGGCGAACACCTTGTAGTGACGCTCGAGCGTCGCGGTGGAGTAGCAGTAGAACGGCGTGCCCACGGCCTGCGCGAGCGCCATGAGGTCGACGTCCTCGGCGTGCAGAACGCCGTTGCGATACTGGAAATAGTGCATGTGCCTGCCTGATCGGACGCGGTCGATGTAGCGCAGTTGCGCTGCCCTGGCAAAAGCAGGTCAGGCGGCGCGCGGCGGCTCAGCGCACGGGTTGCGGCCCGTCCGAGGGCCCGTCCAGCAGGAAGTCGAGGGGGAAGGATTTCCGCTGGCCCGATGCAGGCGCGGCGGCGGGGGCGCGGCCGGCGCGCCGCTCGCTTTCCAGGGCGCGATGCTCGGGCTCGCCCAGGCTCGGCCCGGTCCCGGGCTCGGCGGACACCACGCTCGCGGAGGGCGGCGGCTCGAGCGGGCCCTTGCGGCCGCAGCCTGCCAGCAGCAGGCCGGCGGCGAGCGCGCCGATCAGTCCAAGGCGGGCGGCGGTTGCGGTCAAGTCAGTCCCCCAGTCGATTCCAGCCACCATAGCAAGGCGCTGATGGCGTAACCATGGCCGCGACTTGTCTTGCCATTCCCCGTGCGCACGTCAGCGCTTGCCCAGACGCTTGAGCCACTTCGCGGCCTCGCGCCGCACGTTGCCGGCCGCCGTGCCTCCGAAGCTCTTGCGGCTGGCGACCGACTTCTCGACCGAGAGCACCTCGTAGACTGCCTTGCCGATGCGCGGCTCGATCTTGCGCATGTCGGCGAGCGGCAGCCGCTCCAGCGGCACGCCGGCGGCTTCCGCCGCGGCGACGATGCGGCCGGTGACGTGATGCGCCTCGCGGAACGGCATCTTGAGCGTGCGCACCAGCCAGTCCGCGAGGTCGGTCGCGGTGGCGTAGCCCTCCCCAGCCGCGCGCGCCATGCGCGCCGTGTCCGGCTTCATGTCACGCACCATGCCGGCCATCGCGGCGAGGCAGAGCGCGAGCGCATCGAGCGCCTCCATCGCGCCGGCTTTGTCCTCCTGCATGTCCTTCTGGTAGGCGAGCGGCAGCGCCTTCATCACCACCAGCAGCGCGGTCAGCGCGCCGATGATGCCGCCGGCCTTGGCGCGCACCAGCTCGGCCGCGTCCGGATTGCGCTTCTGCGGCATGATCGAGGAGCCGGTCGTGTAGCGGTCGGACAGCTTGAGGAAGCCGACCAGCGGCGATGTCCAGATCACGATCTCTTCAGCGAAACGTGACAGGTGCACGGCCGTGATCGCCGCGGCGGCGAGCGCCTCGAGCACGAAATCGCGATCGGACACCGCATCGAGCGAGTTCGCCATCGGCCTGTCGAAGCCGAGGGCCTTCGCCGTCATGGCACGGTCGAGCGGAAACGACGTGCCGGCGAGCGCCGCCGCCCCGAGCGGCGACTCGTTGAGCCGCTTGCGCGCGTCGGCGAAACGGCCGCGGTCGCGCGCGGCCATCTCGACATAGGCGAGCAGATGATGGCCGAAGGTGACCGGCTGCGCCGTCTGCAGGTGCGTGAAGCCCGGCATCACGGTGGCGGCATGCGCCTGCGCCTTCTGGGCGAGCGCGCGCTGGTAATCCGCGAGCTGCGCATCGAGCGCGTCGAGCGTGTCGCGCACCCAGAGCCGGAAATCCGTCGCCACCTGGTCATTGCGCGAGCGCGCGGTATGCAGGCGCCCCGCGGCAGGGCCGATCAGCTCGGCGAGCCGCGCCTCGACGTTCATGTGGATGTCTTCGAGCGCGCGCTTGAAGCGGAACTTGCCGCCCGCGATCTCTGACAAAATCTTGTCTAGACCCTGCGCGATCTTTTTTGCATCTTGCCGCGTGATGATGCCGCGCTTCGCGAGCATCTGCGCATGCGCCTTGCTCGCGGCGATATCCTGGCGAAACAGCCGCCGATCGACGTCGATCGACGTGTTGATCTCGGCCATGACGGCGGCGGGCTTGTCGGAGAAGCGCCCACCCCACATTTTGTTGCTCATGACACGCCTTCTGATCCGCGCACCGAGACGTTCCCGATGACGGGCTCTTCGAAATTTTCACCCGGCAAGCTGCGCCGGCCGCAGATGATCGGGATCGGGCTTCTGGTCGCGGGGCTGGTCGCCGTTGCGTCGATATACGGGATCGGCGCCTTCAAGCGCAATGCGGGAGACGCCGCCTGCCGCCCGGCCCTGGCCAAGGCGCGCCAGCTCGCGCCGCTGGCGCACGGCGAGGTCGCCGCCGTGCAGGTGGCCGACGAGGCGCGCAGGCTGCCGGACCTCGCGTTCACCGACGCCTCCGGCGCCCGCAAGACCCTTGCCGACTGGCGCGGCCGCACCGTCCTCCTCAACCTCTGGGCCACCTGGTGCGTCCCGTGCCGCACGGAAATGCCGGCGCTCGCCGCGCTGCAGAACAAGCTCGGCAGCGATGCATTCGAGGTCGTGGCCGTGAACATCGACACCCGCGATCCGGCCAAGCCGAAGGCCTGGCTGGACGAGGTCGGCGTCACCGGCCTCGCCTATTACGCCGACCCCAGCGCCAAGGTGTTCCAGGATCTCAAGCTGATCGGCAAGGCCTTCGGCATGCCGACCACGCTGCTGGTCGATCCGAACGGATGCGAGCTTGCGGTGCTGGCGGGGCCGGCGGAGTGGGCGAGCGCCGATGCGCTCGCGCTGGTGCGCGCCGCCATCGCAAACTAGCCGCGGCCCCAGCTACGCGAGCCTGTCGACGCGCTGCCGCATCGCGAGCGCGGCGGACTGGATGCGTTTCTGCGCGGCCTGCGCGGCCAGCGACGCCATGCCCTGCACCTGGTTGATCGAGGCGGAGCTGAAGGCGTCCGCGAGCGCTGCATTGCTGGCGCGGAAGCTTTCCATCTGCGCGGCGCGGTTCTGCCGCCAGTGCTGCGCTATGTCGTAAGCGCTCGGGCGATTGTTGAATCGCGCGTAGAATGAGCCCGGCGTGTACCCGATGCTGGCCATGCCGCGAGGCTGGCGTTTAAAAGTTAACGAAAGGTTCGATTAACGCGCCTGCGGCGACGTGTCAGCGCGTCGGCACCGGCTTCTCGCCGCGGTAGTCGTAGAACCCGCGATTGCTCTTGCGGCCGAGCCAGCCGGCCTCGACGTACTTCACCAGCAGCGGACACGGCCGGTACTTGGAATCCGCCAGCCCCTCGTGCAGCACCTGCATGACCGACAGGCAGGTGTCGAGCCCGATGAAGTCGGCGAGCTCGAGCGGTCCCATCGGGTGATGGGCGCCGAGCTTCATGGCGGTGTCGATCGCCTCGACCGAACCGACGCCTTCGTAGAGGGTGTAGATCGCCTCGTTGATCATCGGCAGCAGGATGCGGTTGACGATGAAGGCGGGGAAGTCCTCCGCCACGGCGACCCGCTTGCCGAGCTTGTCGACGAAGGCTCTCACCGTCTCGAACGTGGTGTCCTCGGTGGCGATGCCGCGGATGAGCTCGACCAGCTCCATGGCCGGCACCGGATTCATGAAATGAATGCCGATGAACTTTTCCGGCCGGTCGGTGGCGGCGGCAAGCCGCGTGATGGAGATCGACGACGTGTTGGTGCCGATGATCGCGCTCGGCTTGAGCACCGGACAAATCTCGCTCAACGTCCGGCGCTTGACGTCCTCGCGCTCGGTCACCGCCTCGATGACGAGATCGCAGTCGGCGAACGTGTCGACATTGACCGAAGACGAGATGTGCTTGAGCGCGGCTTGGCGCTGCTCCTCGGTGACGCGCTTGCGCGCGATCTGGCGGGCCATGTTGCCGTTGATGGTCGCGAGCCCGGCCTTCAGGCGGTCCTCCGATACGTCGCTGAGCACCACGTCGAGCCCGGCAAGCGCGCAGACCTGCGCGATCCCGCTGCCCATCTGCCCGGCCCCGATCACGCCAACTTTGCGAATCTGCGTCATACCCGTCCGTTCCCAGACCCTGCGACCCGTCTGTTTATCCCAACCGGCAGCGGATGGATAGGCGAGGCTTTCAGCCTTTCAGCTTGCCGAGTTCCTCGGCGAGCTCGGGCAGGGCCTTGTAGAGGTCGGCCACCAAGCCGTAATCGGCGACCTGGAAGATCGGCGCCTCTTCGTCCTTGTTGATGGCGACGATGACCTTGGAGTCCTTCATTCCGGCCAGATGCTGGATGGCGCCGGAAATGCCCACCGCGATGTAGAGCTCGGGGGCGACCACCTTGCCGGTCTGCCCGACCTGCCAGTCGTTGGGGGCATAACCGGCGTCGACCGCCGCGCGCGAGGCGCCGACCGCCGCGCCCAGCTTGTCCGCCACCGGCTCCAGGTATGTCGCGAAGTTCTCGCGCGACTGCATGGCCCGGCCGCCCGAGATGATGATCCGGGCGGAGGTCAGCTCGGGCCGCTCGGACTTCGACAGTTCCTCTCCGACGAAAGTCGATATGCCCGGATCGGCGGCGGTCGCGACCGTCTCGATCGGAGCGGCGCCGCCCTCGCCCGCTGCCGCGAAGGACGCGGTCCGCACCGTGACGACCTTGATCTTGTCGTTCGACTTCACCGTCTGGATGGCGTTGCCGGCATAGATCGGCCGCTCGAACGTGTCGGGCGCGACCACCTTGGTGATCTCCGAGACCTGCATCACGTCGAGCAGCGCCGCGACGCGCGGCATGAAGTTCTTGCCGGTCGTCGTCGCGGGAGCGACCACGGCGTCGTAGCCCGGCGCCAGGCTCACGATCAGCGCCGCCGTCGGCTCGGCCAGCATGTGCGCATAGGCCGGCGCGTCCGCGAGCAGCACCTTGGCGACGCCGGCAAGCTTGGCCGCCGCTTCAGCTGCGGGGCGGCAGTCCTTGCCCGCCACCAGCACGTGCACGTCGCCGCCCAGCGCGGCCGCGGCGGTCAGCGCCTTGTGGGTTGCGTCCTTGAGCGACGCGTTGCCGTGCTCGGCGACCAGAAGCGTCGTCATCAAAATACCCCCGCCTCTTTGAGCTTGCCGACGAGCTCGGCGACCGAGCCGACCTTCACTCCCGCCTTGCGGCCCGGCGGCTCGGATGTCTTCACGACTTGGAGGCGCGGCGCCGGATCGACGCCGACGTCGGCCGGCGTCTTCTCGTCGATCGGCTTCTTCTTGGCCTTCATGATGTTCGGGAGCGACGCATAGCGCGGCTCGTTGAGCCGCAGGTCGGTGGTCACGATCGCGGGTCCCTTGAGCTTCACGGTCTGCAGTCCGCCGTCGACCTCACGCGTGACCAGCACGCTGTCGTCTTCGACGACCACCTTGGACGCGAAGGTGCCTTGCGGCCACCCAAGCAGCGCCGCCAGCATCTGGCCCGTCTGATTGCTGTCGTCGTCGATCGCCTGCTTGCCGAGGATCACGAGGCCCGGCTTCTCCGCCTCGACCAGCGCCTTGAGGATCTTGGCGACGGCGAGCGGCTCGACCGGACCGTCGTGCTTCACCAGGATGCCGCGGTCGGCGCCCATGGCCAGCGCGGTGCGGATCGTCTCGGAGGCCTGCTGCGGCCCGATCGACACCGCGATGACCTCCGTCGCCTTGCCGGCTTCCTTGAGCCGCAGGGCTTCCTCGACCGCGATCTCGTCGAACGGATTCATCGACATCTTGACGTTGGCGAGATCGACGCCGGACCCGTCGTTCTTGACGCGGATCTTCACGTCCTTGTCCACCGCCCGCTTCACGGGCACGAGAATCTTCATGGGTCCCACTTTCCTGCGGGGGCGCCGCGATCAGCGCTGGGCTGGGCCGGTCGCTCGCACGCCGAGGTCTATCCCGATATTCCGATCTGTGTTCCGGCGCATGATCCCGCGACCGAGATGGCCCGCGACACCTGCGCCAAAGCGCGGGCAACCTAATGGCCGCGCCGTTCGGGTGTCAACGCTGGCTCATGCGCGGGGTGCATCGGCAACGTGCGGTTCGTCGGGGTGCTCGATGCACTGGAGCAGCGCGACGTGCCTGTACCGCATGAACGGAAACAGCACCGCGCCGGTCACCAGGCCGGCGAGATGCGCCCAGTACGCGACGTTGTCGCCGCGGCTGAACGTGAGGTTGAGCACCTGCATCACGACGAACGCGCCGATCACCCAGTATGCGCTCAGCCGCACCGGCCGGTAGACCAGCAGCACCGTCACCTTCGCGCAGGGACGCACGAGCAGATAGGCCATGACCACGCCGCTGACCGAACCCGATGCTCCGATTAGCAGGGCCACCGAATGAGGATCGGCGGCCCAGTGTCCGAGCGCGGCGCCGACGCCGCACAACAGGTAGAATGCGAGGAACCGCACCGGCCCCATGGCGTCCTCGATGTTGTCGCCGAACACCCAGAGGAACAGCATGTTGGCGATGACGTGGAACAGATCGCCGTGCAGGAATTGATAGGTGATGAGCGTCAGCCCAACCGGCATCGTGCCGCTCGCGTCGCCCGACAGGAGCGCCGGAATGAAACCAAGCGTCGTGACGAACACCGCGGCCGCCGCATCGCCGAGCGTGAGCTGATAGACGAAAATTCCGATGTTGATGAAGAGCAGCGCGTAGGTGGCATAGGGCCTCCTCGACCGGCCCTGCGGCCCCTCGTCATAGAGCGGCATCACCATGGTTGCGCCCGCGGTTCCTAGCGGTTCTGTCCCGGCACCCACAACACATCGGCCGCGCCTTTGTCGTTGGCATAGCGGCTCGCCACGAACAGGAAGTCGGACAGCCGGTTGACATACTTGAGCGACGGCGCGGTCACCGTTTCGCCCGGCCTGTCCGCGAGCGCCACCATGATGCGCTCCGCGCGCCGGCAGATGGTGCGCGCGAGGTGCAGATAGGCCGCGGCCGGCCGCCCGCCCGGCAGCACGAACGACCTGAGCGGAGCGAGATCGGCGTTGAGCGCATCGATCTGCTGCTCGACCCAGGAAACCTGCGTATCCGTCACGGTCATGCGCGCGCCGCCGGGGCCCTTCTCCGACAGGCACAGATCGGCTTCGACGTCGAACAGGTCGTTCTGGATGCGCGCGAGCATGGCATCGAACGGCTTGTCGGCGCCGGTGTGGAGCCGCGCCAGGCCGATGGCGGCATTCGCCTCGTCGAGCGTGCCATAGGCGTCGACGCGCAAATCGTATTTCTTGCGCCGCTCGTTGTTGCCGAGCGACGTCATGCCATCGTCGCCCGTGCGGGTGTAGATGCGATTGAGCACGACCATGGGCGGGAACCTTGCGGGGTTAGCGTCTGGGTTGCGAAGTTCGCACGGCTACGCAGCACCCTCCGGCGCGAGTTTTGGAATTCGCTCGAGCGACGTGCTGTAAGAATGAAGCGAATGCCCGAGCCACGACCTAGCGGCCCATGGCCCAGATTGTAATCATCACGATGATGATGGCAACGAACTGAAGCAGCACGCGCAGCCGCATCAGCCTCTGCGAGGTGTTGGGTGATCCGCCGCGCAGCATGTTGGCAAGTCCCAGCATCAGCACGATCGCGACCGCGCCGATGGCGATGGGTATCACGATGGTCGAGAGGGCGGCTGCCATGACGAGCTCCGGCGCATGGCGGCTGGGCCGATCGGCCGCGCGCCACTGCGCCGGATTATATAATCGTGATCGGCGCGCTCCGCCAGCGCCGCAGGACGATGCTTACTTCACCAGAAGACGCTCGATCTCGTGCACCGGGTGTTTGGTGAGGTCCTTGTCGAGCTCGGCGATGATCCGTTTCTTGACTTCGGCATGGAATGCCTGACGCAGGTCAGCCAGCGTGCGCGGCGGAGCCGCGACCACCAGCGCCTCGATCTTGCGTTCGCGTACGATGCGTTCGAGCGCCGCGGCGACGTCGCGCGCGAAACGATGCTCTTCGAGATCGTGCCAATCGGTCTGCTCGATGGCGCTGCGGGGCCCTGCCGCGCCGCGCGCGCCCGCGAAGCCGCGCGTCGGCTGATCGCTGCCCTGCTCGCTCGTCCGCGGATTGTCGGTGTCGTGAAACACTTCCTCGGTCTTGAGGTTGGGGAATTTCTCGTCGCCCTCGTTGCGCAGCACCAGCGCCTTGCGCCCGTCGCCAACGAAGACATAGCCGTTATGGGGAATCTTGATGTTCTGCATGGTGTGCCCTGTTGTTCGGCGATGATCAAATCTCAAACGCGGCCCGCCGCTTTGATGTTCCTCAAATCTTACCGGAACGGAACGGCACCCACGGAAACTAGTTCGGGAGGCCTTCCAACAGCCGACGCGCGATCACCTGCGCCTGGATCTCGGCGGCGCCCTCGAAAATGCTCAGGATGCGAGCGTCGCACAGCAGGCGCGACACCGGCGACTCGAGCGCGAACCCGCTGCCGCCGTGGATCTGCACCGCATTGTCGGCGCAAGCCCAGGCCACACGTGCGGCGAGCAGCTTGGCCATGCCGGCTTCCAGATCGCAGCGATGCCCTTCGTCCTTGGCGCGTGCCGCGCGGTAGGTGAGTTGCCGCGCGATCATGATCTCGACCGCCATCATCGCGATCTTGTCGGCGACGCGCGGAAAGCCGACGATCTTCTGACCGAACTGCACGCGCTCGGTGGCGTAGTCGAGCGCCGTCTCCATCGCCGCCTGCGCCACGCCGATCGCACGCGCGGCGGTCTGGATGCGCGCCGTCTCGAACGTGCTCATCAGTTGCTTGAAGCCCAGCCCCTCGACCCCGCCCAAGAGGTTCTCGGCCTTCACCGCAAAACCGTCGAAAGCGATCTCATACTCCTTGAGCCCGCGATAGCCGAGCACCTCGATCTCGCTGCCGCCGAGGCCCTTGGAGGGAAAGGGATTGGCATCCGTGCCGCGCGGCTTCTCCGCGAGCAGCATCGAGAGGCCGCGGTAGCCCGGCTCGCGCGGGTTCGTGCGCACCAGCAGCGTCATCAGGTCCGCCCGCACCGGATGTGTGATCCAGGTCTTGTTGCCGTAAACGTAGTAGGTGTCGCCCGAGCGCGTTGCGCGCGTCGTGATCGCGGCAAGATCGGAGCCGGCATTCGGCTCGGTGAACACCGCCGTGGGCAACACCTCGCCGGCGGCGATTTTCGGCAGCCATTTCATCTTCTGCTGCTGGGTGCCGCTTTGCAGCAGGAGCTCGGCCGCGATCTCGGAGCGCGTGCCGAGCGAGCCGACACCGATGTAGCCGCGCGAGAGCTCCTCGGATACGACGCACATCGTCTCCTTGCCGAGCCCAAGGCCGCCGAACTCCTCGGGAATCGTCAGGCTGAACACCCCGAGCTCGGCCATCTGCCGGATGATCTTCTCCGGGACATAGCTGTTGGCGAGGTGCCAGCCGTGCGCATGCGCCGCCACCTCCCCGTCCGCGAAGGCACGCATCTCCTCGCGGATCTGCTCCATCGCCTCGTCCAACCCGCAGTCGCCGACGGTGGCGGCATGCTGTCCGCGCATCAGCTCGACGAGGCGGGCGCGGTTGACCGGGGTGTTGCCCGACGCGATCAGACCGTCGAGGGTCGCCGTCCAGTGGCGCGCGACCTCCTGTGCGGTCAGGCCGAGGTCGGCGAGGCGCGCGAACTCCGCCTGGCTCATCGGGATTCCGCCCGCGATCTGGGCGAGATATTCTCCGAGCCCGATGCGGACGATCAGCTCTTCCGTCTCCCCCAGCCGGCCGCTGCTCGCCAACCGATCCACGTAGCCGGCGAGCTGGCGCAAGGCCTCGACATACGTGGCGAGCCAGGCGAGTCCATGGGTGGCGCGCTGCTCGCTGTCGAACAGCTTGCGGATGCCCCGTCCTTCCACCACGAGGCGCGCACGCAGCTTGCGCGTGGCCTCTCCGAGCAGTCCCTCGAGGGCCGTCACCGCGCCGAAGACGATGGGATAGAGATTGCGCGCTGATTCGGTGCTGCGCGGCACGACAGCCATTGCGGGCTCCAGGGGGCGGATTGCCGATTCTGTCGGAGATAGCGAGGACGGATTATCGGCACCTAGTCCCGCGCGCACAAGCTTGCAATCATCGCGCGGCCCGTGCACGTGTTGATGTCGGAAGGTCGCCATTTCGAGACGATCAGGGTTCCCGTGCGGTTCATTCGCCTCTGGTATCGCGCTGCGCTGCTCGCCTATGAGCGCATGAACGCGGACGACGGCTGGGCCGTCGCGAGCCACATCGCGCTGTCGGTGATCCTCGCGATGTTTCCGTTCTTCATCGTGCTGACCGCGCTCGCCGGATTCCTCGGCTCCAAGCAGACCGCCGACGAGATCGCCGACCTGATGCTGTCGACCTGGCCGGTCGAGGTGTCCGCGCCGATCGCGCGCGAGGTCCATAACGTGCTCACCCAGGCACGCACGGACGTCCTCACCGTCGGCATGGCCTTCGCCATCTACTTCTCCTCGAGCGGTATCGAAAGCCTGCGCATCGGCCTCAATCGCGCCTACGGCATGACGGAAGAACGCAATTGGCTGCTGCTGCGCCTGGAATCGATCGGCTATGTGCTGGTCGGCGCGATCGCCATGCTTGCGCTCGGTTTCCTGATCGTGCTCGGGCCGCTGGCATTCGCCACCGCGCTCAAGTACGCGCCCTGGCTCGAACCCGTCGAGAACGCCTATACCTTCGCCCGTTACGGCATCGCCACCGTCGTGCTCGTCATTGCCCTCGTGCTCGTGCACAAGTGGCTGCCCGCGGGACGGCGCACGCTGCGCGAGATCGCACCGGGGATCGTCGCGACACTGTTGCTGTGGATGCTGTGCGGCGTGACCTTCGGCCGCTACCTGGCCGAGTTTGCCTACACCTACGTGACCTACTATGCCGGCCTCGCCTCCGCGATGATCGCGCTCGTGTTCCTGTATTTCACGTCGCTCATCTTCGTGTTCGGCGGCGAGTACAACAGCGCCGTCAAGAAGCTGTCCGACGCCGACCGCTCAGCGCCCGAGGCCGTCCATATCTGACGAACGAAGGCGGCTCCCGCGGCCCGTCAGCGCCGGTCGACCACGTCCGCGATGGCATCCGCGAGCGCGCGCGGGCTCACCGGCTTGATCAGGTATCCGTTCATGCCCGCGGCGCGCGCCGACTGCGTCCTGGCGCCGTCGCCGTGGCCGGAGATTCCGATGATCGGCACGCGTCCGCGCGCGCCCGGCAAGGCGCGGATGCGCCGCGTCGCCTCGATGCCGTCGCCGGCGCCGAGCGAGACATCCATCAGCACGAGGTCGTAGTCGCGACGCGTGACCGCCTCCACCGCCGAGTTGGCGCTCGCCACGAAATCGGCGCGGTGACCGAGGCCGGTGAGCACGGTATTCATCAGAACGCGGCCGTAGGGATTGTCCTCGGCATAGAGGACCCGCAGCGGCGCCGCACCGCGCCGCGCGCGGCCGGGCGTCGCCTCTTTCGGAGCTGCGGCGGGCCGAACCGCGACCGTGAGGCGGAACGTGCTGCCCTGTCCCGGCGTACTGACGACGGTGAGATTTCCACCCATCGCCCGCGCCAGGCGCTTGACCAGCGACAGTCCGAGCCCGGCGCCGCCGAATCTCTGCGCGATGCCCGCGTGCGCCTGGGTAAACGGGCGGAACAGCCGCTTGATCTCCAGCGCCGTCATGCCGATGCCGCTGTCGGTGATCTCAAACGCCAGCCGCAGGTCGCGCGCGCGCTTCTCCACGCTGGCGGCGAAGCGAACTTCTCCGCGCTCGGTGAACTTCACCGCGTTGTCGGTGAGGTTCTCCAGCGCGGCGCGCAGGCGCACCGCATCGCCGATCACGCGCGCCGGCATGCCGCTCGCGATGTCGACCTTGCACTCGAGCCCCGCCCCCTGCGCGCGCGCCATCATCGAAACCGCCGCGGCCTCGGCGACCGCCCGCGGGTCGAACGGCTCGCGCCGCAGCACCAGTTCGCCGGCGTTGGTCTTGGCGGCATCGACGACCAGCGTCGTGAGCGCAGCCAGGTGCTCGGCCCCGCCCTTCAAGGTCTCGACCCATTGCCGCTCGCGCTCGCCGAGCTCCGAGGCGGCCAGCAGCTCCGAGAGAGCGAGGATTCCCGTCAATGGCGTGCGGATGTCGTGCGCGAGCTCGGCCAGCACACGCTCGACCGCGCGCACCTGCGTGCCGCCGCGGACGGCGCGCGCGGCCTTCCGGCTGGCTCCCGCGCGTGTCTTGACGCGCCGGCGACGCAATACTCTCTTGGCCATGGATCAGCCCCCGCGCGCGACCGCCGCAGGATCGCACGCAATTCCCATCTTTATTCTCGCACAGGAGAGCCCGATCACGCGAGGCCGACCATATGGCGGACCTCGGCCGCGGTGACACCCCGCTCGCGCAGGGCGCGCAGCGCCGTCGCCCCCGTGGACTTGGCGAGCTTGCGGCCATGCTCGTCCGGGATCAGCCGGTGATGGCCGTAGACCGGGACCGGCAGAGCGAGCAAGGCCTGCAGCAGCCGGTGGAGTCCCGTGGCGGCATAGAGATCGCGCCCGCGCACCACGTGCGTGACGCCCTGAAGCGCATCGTCGACGACCACCGACAGGTGATAGCTCGTCGGCGTCTCCTTGCGCGCCAGCACCACGTCGCCCCAGGCCTGCGGCGCGGCATCGACCGTGCGCGGATCCGCGGCGGGCGCGCCGGTCTCGACGAACGTCAATGGTCCCGCGAGAGCCGCGGCGCGCGCCATGTCGAGGCGCAGGGCATAGGGTTCGCCCGCCGCCATGCGACGCGCGCGCTCCGCTGCCGGCATCTGCCGCGCGGCTCCCCCATAGAGCGGCGCGCCGTCGGGATCGCGCGGCCAGGGCCGGCCCGACTGGTCCTGCTCCGCCACGAGGTGCGCGAGTTCGGCGCGGCTCTCGAAGCTGGGATAGAGCAGCCCCTGGCTCTCGAGCCGCGCGAGCGCGGCGCGATACGCATCGAAATGGTCCGACTGCCGCCGCACCGGCTCTTCCCAGGTGATGCCCAGCCACGCGAGATCGTCGTAGATCGCCGCTTCGAATTCCGGCCGGCAGCGCGTGCGGTCGATGTCCTCGATGCGCAGCAGGAAGCGCCCGCCGGCGGCGCGCGCCATGTCGAAGTTGAGCAGCGCCGAGAGCGCGTGGCCGATATGCAGATAGCCGTTGGGGGACGGGGCGAAGCGGAACGTGGCCACCGTCATGAGAGAACCGTCATGAGAACATCGCCATCGTGCGCAACCCGATTCCCGGCAGGACCGCCCCTCCTCCCATCGATGCGGGCTTGACCGGCTGCGGCATCTTCACGGAACTACCACGGGCGCAGCCTAGCCGATGACGGGAAGCCATGACGCAATTCATCCACACCGAAGCCGACCTCGACGCCGCCCTCGCGGCCGTGGCGGAGCGCGATCCCAGGCTGCGGCGGGTGATGGAGGTGGCAGGCCGGCCGCCGTTGCGCAAGCGGCCCGGCGGCTTCGCGGGGCTCGCGGCCATCGTCGTCTCGCAGCAACTCTCCACCGCCAGCGCGGCCGCGATCTGGGGCCGTCTTGCCGCTGCGTTCGATCCGTTCGACCCGGACCTCGTGCGGCGCGCGCGCAGCGAGCGGCTGGCGCGGCTCGGTCTGTCGGCGCCCAAGATCCGCACCCTCAAGGCGATCGGCAAGTCGATCGCCGCCGGCGAGATCGATCTCGATGCGCTCGCCGCGCGCGGCGCGGACGAGGCGCATGCGGCGCTCGTCGCCCTGCACGGCATCGGCCCGTGGACGGCGGACATCTATCTGCTGTTCTGCCTCGGCCATGCCGACGCCTGGCCGGCCGGCGACCTCGCCCTGCAGGAAGCGATGCGCCACGCCTTCAAGCTCGAGGCGCGCCCGTCAACGAAGGAAGCGGTCGCGCTCGCCGAAGGCTGGCGCCCTTGGCGCGGCGCCGCCGCCTACCTACTGTGGTCCTACTATCGCGCCGTGAAGGGGCGGAGCGGCGCGCCGGTCCAGGCCGCTGTCCAGCAGCAAGGAGCAGGCAATGGAACTCGACGGTCCGCGGCTGGAGCCGCGCTCGCGAACGGCGCGTCAGCTCGTCGTGTTCCTGCACGGCTACGGCGCCGACGGCAATGACCTGATCGAGATCGGCCGCGCCTGGCAGGAGCTGCTGCCCGATGCCGCCTTCGTGTCTCCGCACGCGCCCGAACCCTGCGCGCAGGCGCCGGTCGGGCGGCAGTGGTTCGGGCTGACGTTCCGCGATCCCGACGAGCGCTGGCGCGGCGTGACCAAGGCCGGCCCAGTGCTCGACCGCTTCCTCGACACCGAGCTCGCGCGCCGCAACTTGCCGCCCGGCGCACTGGCGCTGGTGGGCTTCTCGCAGGGCACCATGATGTCGCTGCACGTCGGCCTGCGGCGCGCGGTCGCGCCGGCCGCGATCGTCGGCTACTCGGGCATGCTGGTGCTGCCGAAGGACGGCCCGCCCGAGACGATCGCCGCCGATGTGCGCGCGCGTCCGCCGGTGCTCCTGGTGCACGGCGACCGCGACGACCTCATCCCGGTGCAGGCGCTGCTGCATGCGGCGCAGGGCCTGGCGGCCCTCGAGGTTCCGGTGGAGTGGCACATCTCGGCCGGGATCGGCCACGGCATCGACCAGGAAGGCCTGCGGCAGGGCGGCGAGTTCCTCGCCAGGCGGCTCGGTCAGACGCGGTGATGCGCCACACGCATAACTGGTATATATACCAATCGTACACCAAGAGATGAACTTGCTCCGGCGACCGGCATTGGCCTGCGGGACAAGCGAGGGGCAGTCACATGCGAGATCAATCCGATCCGAAGCCTCGCGGCACGGCGGCCGCCGAGGCCAAGCCGCAATCCGAAGCCGCACCTGCGGCCATGGAGGCTGAAAAGCTGCGGGTGACGCAGCTGCGCGCCGAGCGCTCGGCCATCAACCGCTCCGTCGCGCAACGGCTTGGCGCAAGCAAGCCGTCCTGACGCGGCCTTTTCTGTCAGGCCGACAGCGCCGCGGGCATGTGCGCCGCGCGGACGGACGAGATCGCGCGCGCGCAGATCCGTTCCTCCTCGAGCGGCCCTTCCGCCGCAAGCCGCATCACGGTCTTGGCGAGAACGGTCCCGGCGCTGCTGGCGGGATCGGAAATCCCGAGCGTGTCCCTGGCATGCTCGTAAGCCGCCACGATGATCTCGATGTCTTCCGGCCCGAATACCGTCTGTCTGAATAAGCGATGTACCGCCATTGGCCACCCCGTGTGGTTGGTGAAGCGCGACCTGCGCCGCCCTCATTGCCACACCAATCTTCAATCCCGTGCTGACGCGCGCCCGCGCATTTTTGCCAATCGCGGTCCTAAATTGCGTCTAAATCTGTTGGAATTCTGCGGCCTTGCGCGCCAGTTGCCGTGTGTATCGAGTCGGCAATGAACCGTTCGAACGACTATCGCAGGAAGGCCGACGATTGCCGCAGCAGGGCTGCCGCGGCCAGCCTTCCGTCCGAGCAGCGCGAGCTGCTGTTGCTGGCGCAGTACTGGACGCGCCTCGCCCAGTTGGCGGAGGACCGGGCCGGCTTCGCCGATCGCCCGGGCGGCGCGGCGCGCTAGCCGCGGTGGAACCGAAGCAACTGCAAGAGCTTACCCTTGCGGGGCCTGGTGTGAGGCTCTGCCATGGCGCGCCGCGACTGGTCCGATGTCTATTCTGATCTCGATCCCGGCGAGATCGTGCGCACCGAGATCGCGCGTCACCTCTGCGCCGGCGAGCAACCCGCAAGTCGCCCGCTTCCGTCTCACCTGCGCCATCTGTTGCATGTCTATCGCGAGCGCGTAGCATCAGGGCGTCGCTGAACTCACCGGAAACCGGCCAACATGTCGCTCGCCTCCAGACTTGTCCTCGCCTGGGCCATGCTCGCGGCGACCGCCTCGTTCGCCGTGGCGGTCGAGGTCGGCAACGTCAATCAGGGCCTGCGCCTGGCGCGCGACCAATGCGCGCAATGCCATGCGGTGACGAAAGGCGGACATTCCACGAAGGCCGGCGCGACCGCGTTCGAGACGCTCGCCAACACGCCGGGCCTGAACGCCATGGCCTTGCGCGCCGCCCTGCAGACCTCGCATCGCACGATGCCGAACCTGATCGTGGCGGGCAACGACGCGGCGGACATCATCGCCTACATTCTCAGCCTGCGGACCGGAAAGTAGCGCGACGCGGCCCGCCGCCGACCGCTCATTGTTTCGGCCGTGCCTCCCCGCCGCCGTCCGGACCCACCGGCGGCTTGATCACCATCTCCTGATCCGCCGTCGGCGGCGGCGGCTGATGCATCTCCGGATCGACGTGACGCGGCGGCTTGATTACGCCGTTCGACTGGTCGAGCCGCTCGCTGAGCGTCTGATTGTCCTGCTTGCCGCTTTCTTTCCGGTCGAAGTGCCGCGGCGCGTTCTGATCGGTCGGAGCCTTGTCTGCCTGCGCGTTGCCGGATGTCTGGGCGAGCGCGCCGCCGGCGGTCAGCAGGAGGCCCGCGGCCGCAAGGCCGGCGAGCGTTGATTGGTAGGTCCTCATGAGCCGTCTCCCATTCGTCCATGCTCGTGGGCCAACGCTGCCTTGCCGGTGCGGTTCCGGGTCGACGGTATGCCAGGGTGCCGCAGCGCTGGGAACGCTGGTATTTCAGAGGCTTCACAATCCTGTCACGGCTGCCTATAAGATATGTCCCGATGCCGCTCAGGCGGCCGAATCGGGCTTGAGGCGAGTTAGTGAACGCACACGTTTCGCCGAGTGGATTTCCCGCGCTTGTGCTGAATGCGGACTTTCGTCCGTTGAGCTACTACCCGCTGTCGCTGTGGTCCTGGCAGGACGCGATCAAGGCGGTCTTCCTCGATCGGGTGAACATCGTCGCGCACTACGAACGCGCCGTGCGCAGCCCCAGCTTCGAGATGCAGCTGCCGAGCGTCGTTTCGCTCAAGACCTTCGTGAAGCCGTCGACGCATCCCGCCTTCACGCGGTTCAACGTGTTCCTGCGCGACAAGTTCGCCTGTCAGTACTGCGGCGCGAGGGATGACCTCACCTTCGACCACATCCTGCCGCGCTCGCGCGGCGGACAGACCACCTGGATCAATGTCGTGGCGGCGTGCTCGCCGTGCAATCTGCGCAAAGGCAACTTGACGCCCGAGGAAGCGCACATGTTTCCCTCGCAGGCGCCCTATCAGCCGAGCGTGCAGCAGCTTCACCGCAACGGCCGCCTCTTCCCCCCGAACTACCTGCACGACAGCTGGCTCGACTATCTCTACTGGGACAGCGTGCTCGAACCCTGACGCCGGCGACGCGGCTCGCGTCAAATCCGCCGGCCTTGGCCGCATTCCCCCCGACGAGTCCTGCACCGACGCATCCCCCAATACGGCACGGGTGCCTAGCCTTGCTCTCGGTCGCGCCGGATTGACCGTACACTGACAATCTGTACGCTGGTCGTCGTCAGCCGCGCCCGTCCAAGAGGCGCCTGCGGGAGACGACACGCGCAACGGGGAGGCAGCCGTGAGCCTGGCCGAGTCCTACGCCGATGGCGCCCGCGCGCCGCGGTTCGATCCGCTCTCGGCGGAATATCTCGCCGACCCCTACCCCTTCCTCGCCCGGGCGCGTGAAGCCGCGCCGGTCTTCTACGCCGACACGATCGACCACTGGGTGGTCACGCGCCACGGCGACATCCGCCACATCTTCCGCAACCCGCCATTGTTCTCGGCGCAGAATGCGAACGCGCCGCTGCGCCCGCCCTGCGCGCATGCCGTCAAGGCGCTGACCGACGGCGGCTGGCGCTCGGTGCCGACGCTCGCCAATGTCGATCCGCCCGAGCACACACGCGTGCGCAAGATCGCCAACGCTGCCTTCACGCCCAGGCACGTTGCCGCGCTGGAGCCGTTCATCCGCGATCTCGTCGCGCGGTTCTGCGAGGACCGTTTCCGCGGCGGCGGCACCGATCTCATCCGCTCGCTCGCCTGGGACCTTCCCGTGCTGGTGCTGTTCAAGATCCTCGGCATTCCCGACAGCGAGGTGGAGCGCGTCAAGACCGGCTCGTGGAACCGCATCATCTTCGTCTACGGTCGCCCCGACGACGACGAGCAGGTGCGCGCCGCCGACGGCATGGCGATGTTCTGGCGCTATGCCGAGGACCTCGTGGCAGCCAGGCTCGCGGAGCCGCGCGACGACTTCACCAGTGCGATCGTGCACGCCGCCGACAGTCGCGGTGCCGGCCTGACGCCGCAGCAGGCCGCGACCGTCGTCCTCAATCTCCTGTTCGCCGGCCACGAGACGACCACCGGCCTGCTCGGCAACGCGTTCCGTCAATTGCTGAGTCATCGCGCGGCCTGGAACGACGTCTGCGCCGACCCCGGTCTCGTTCCCAACGCGGTCGAGGAGGTCCTGCGCCTCGACAGTTCGGTCATCGCGTGGCGGCGCAAGACCACGGCCGCGACCGAGATCGGCGGCGTGCCGGTCCCCTCGGGCGCCAACCTGCTGCTGGCGCTCGGCGCCGCCAACCGCGATCCGCGCGTGTTCCCCGATCCCGACCGTTTCGACATCCGGCGCGAGAACGCGCGTGACCATCTCTCCTTCGGCGCCGGACCGCACCTGTGTCTCGGCGCGCCGCTGGCGCGGTTGCAGACGAGGATCGCGATCGAGGAACTGTCGCAACGCTTCCCGAGCCTGCGCCTGCGCGACGCGGGCGCGCCGGCGTTCGCGCCCAACGTCTCCTTCCGCGGTCCGCTGTCGCTGCCGGTCGTCTGGGAGGAGGCTTGAGGCGGCGGACCACGTCCGCCGCCCGCATCGCCGTCCCAACCCGCGTATCGGCCGCGGTCAGGCCACCTGGCGCCGGCCCCACAGCCGCGCCGACGCGAGGTCGGCGCCGGCCCTGAGCGTCTTGAGCTTGGCCCAGACCACGTCTTCGGTGACCCACTCCCAGCCGACGAACGTGCCGAAGCCGCAGTCGACGCCCGCGAGGACGCGCTCGCGGTCGCCGACCGCGTTCACCACCGCCTCGATGCGCTGCGCCACCACCTCGGGGTGCTCGACGAAGTTGCTCTTGGAATCGATCACGCCCGGGATCAGCAGCATGTGGTCCGGCAGCTTGTGCCTGCGCAGCGCCGCCGTCTCGTGCTGGCGGCGCGGATTGGCGAACTCGAGGCCGAGCGCGCCGACCTTGGCCTGGTAGAGCGCCGGCAGGATCACGTCCATGGCGACGTCGTAGTTGTGCGGGCCCTCCCAGTTGCCCCAGCACACGTGCAGCCGCACGCGGTCCGGCGGCAGTCCGTCGAGCGCCTTGTTGAGCGCCGCAACGTGCTGCTCGACCAGCTTAGCGAACTCCCGGTCGGACATGTCCTGGTAGAGCAGCACACGCTCCATCGCCATGTCGGGCGCATCGATCTGCAGCACGAAGCCGGCGTCGACCACGCGCTTGTACTCGACGCGCATCTCGCGCGCGATCGCGTCGAGATAGTCCTGCGGCGTCTTGTAATAGGCGTTGAGCATCGTCGTCGCGATGATGCCGGGCGACGGCGCATTCATGAAGAACTCGCGGAAGCGCGACTTCATCGGGTCGGCCAATCGTTTGTAGCGCGCGATCTCGGCATCGATCGCGGCCGTATCGCGGTACTTGAGCTCTCCCACCGCCTCCGGCGCATCGAACACCTTGCTGGTCTTGGGGATGCGCGCCAGCATCCGCTGGGTGAACTGTCCGAACTCGATGAACTCCTTGCCGTAGGGCCGTTTCGACACGCCGCCGAAGCCGTCCATGCGCTGGGGAATGTAGGTCTGGAAGCCGACCCGGCCCTGCTCGCCGTCGTTGGCGCTGTCGATGCCGGCCTCGGCCTCCTTCTGCAGGACATGCGTGACCCGCGCGTCGATCAGCTCGTCGAGCTTGGCCTTATCGACCGGCTTGCCCTGTTCCTGCTCGATCAGCATGGAGCCGAGCGGCTCGCCACGGGGAATGCTTCCGGCGTGCGTCGTGAGAATCCGTTCGGTACTTGCTTGCATCCTGACGTCTCCTCTCTGTCTGTCGCCCTCGTCTGCAGCCATCGTCGAGGGAACCGGCCCGGCCGCGATCTGTTCTGGTGCTGCCCGGCGCGAGACGAGCCCGCGTCTCGCGTGCGTCACGGCTCGCCGAACAGTCTCCGCGAGGGTCATGGCGGGCGCAAGCGCGTTGTGCGGCGGCGGCGCGCGTGCCGCCGCCGATGTTCGTGACGGAAATGCGGCCGCGTCACCCGATCGTGATGAGACGCTGGACCGCGGACGGCGGACCTTGCGCGGCCATCGCCTGCGGCCATGCGTCGCGTCGCGCGATCAACCGCCGCAACGCAAAACTCCAGCCCCGACCTCGCCGGCTCGAGCCGCCGGCAGCTATCGCCACACATCAGGGCCCTGGAATGAAGCACGTGCGCGCGCCGCTCTCGGGATTCGAGACGGTTCCGATCATCGAGGACGCCCTCGCCAGAACGAATCCCGACTACCGGCCGAGACCTCCTCGGCGCTTCCCGGTGCGTTTCCTGCGCTACTGGTTCATGCGTCACGCGCTCGAAAGCCTGCACCGCCGGCTCGGCCGCCCGCTCAACGTTCTGGAGGTCGGCATCGGCCACGGCAACATGCTCGCCTTCATGGGCGGGGCCGCCCTCGACGCGCAGACCTACGCGTTGCCGGCGATGATCGCGCGCTGGGATGCGGTGAGCGGCGGGGCCGATCCTGCTACGCTCTCACGCTATTCGTATTCGAGCTTTCAGCAGGCCAATCTCGACCAGCCGTTCGAGCTCGCCAACGGCGACTACGACGCCATCATCGCCCTGCACGTGCTCGAGCACCTCAAGACGCCGGAGCAGACCATGTCGTGGCTGCTTCCCGCCCTGCGCCGTGACGGCGTGCTCATGGGCGGCTCGCCGACGATGCCCAACCCGCTCGGCCGCGTTCACGAGATCTACCTGCGGCGCAAATTCGCCGACAAGATGCACGACATCCGCATCCATAAGCACCTGTCGGTGATCTCTCCAGGACGCATGCGCAGGTTCGCGCGCTCCAACGGCCTGCATATCGATCTCTTGTCCGGCGCCTTCCTGGTGCGCGCCTCCAGGAGCCCGCTCGAGAACAAGCCCTGGTGGATCCGCATGAACCTCGCCTGGGGAGCGCTGTTCCCCGCGCTCGGCGGGGAGGTGTATTTCGCCCTGCGCAAGAGCTAGCCCAAAACGCATTCCCACACGGATGCAATCGCGAACGAGCCCGCCTAGGATGGCGCGGAGCGCAAGCAGCCGTGGGAGGACATGATGGCGACGACGACAGCGCAGGCACATCCGGCCGTCGCGGGCCCGCCCAAGCTTTCCGCGTTCGCCCACTGCAGCCTGCCCTGCCGAGACATCGAGGAAGGCAAGCGCTTCTACATCGACGTGCTCGGCGGCGAGATGCGCGTCGACACGCCGACCTTCGCCATGTTCGTCATCGCGGGCGTCGAGATCGGCATCGGCAACGAGAACTGCACCTTCATCGCGCCCGGCACCGAATATCCGCACATCGCCTTCTACGCCGACCCCGACCAGATGCTGCACATGAAGGCGTGGCTCACCGCCTGCGGCATCCCGAGCTCGAATTTCTGGACCCGCCGCGGCATCGAGGCGCTGATGTTCTTCCGCGATCCGTCGGGCAACATGATCGAGCTGTTCTGCACGCAGCCGTTCCCGGGCGCCGACGCACTCCCGCGCGGCGGCCCGGCCGCCGGCGGCAAGGCCGTCAGTCTCGATACCTTCCGCTACGACACCTGGAAGCTGCCCGACGGCTACGTCTCGCGCGTACCGCGAACATAGAAACGGCGCCGCCCCATGGGGCGGCGCCGCATGAACGTGTCGACGGGCCTACTCCGCCGCCTGTGCGGCGACCTCGTCGTCATCCTGCTCCGGCACGTTGAGCGTCACGCCCGCGAGGTTGGGAAGCCCGAAGTGCATGACTTCGGTCTCGGCGCTCGCGGTGAACACCGCCGTCTCGTTCCAGTCCAGGAACAGCGTCGTGAGCGGGCGCATCGCCGTCTCGCCGATCGTCCCGGCGCCGCGCAGGACGAGAAATACACTGCGTCCCCTGCCGGTGTAGGAGGCCCCCGGATCGAGCCTGAGCTGGCCCGCCTGGGTGCGCCGCTCGGTGAAGACGCCGAGCAGCTTCTCGTAGGCGCCGGGCGCGCCCGCGACCGGGACCCACGCGTAGTTCGCCGGGTCCATCATGATCGGCTTGGCATAGCGCGGCTTGGGGAAGACCAGCGGGCGCTTGTGATGGTGCTCCCAGATGGCCTGGTTGCCGTCGGCGTTCTTCTTGCCGAACAGCGCCTCGCGCCGGCGGAACACGCCGTCCTTGAACTCGCCGAGCTGGCGCAGCTCTTCCATCGCCTTGCGCGTTTCGGTGTTGGAGAGATAGCCGCTGCCGCTCGCGCCGCCGAACTGCAGCACCGCCGCCGTGGCGACCACGTCGGGCTGTTGCGACTGCGGCCCGTAGAACACCCCTTCCGGAAAATAGCCGACGAGGCCCGGCGTCATCGCGCCGTCGCGGTCATAGTCGAGGGTGCCGTCGAGCTGCACGCGGATCTGCTCGAAATTGTGCCGGTGCCGCGGCGAGTAGAAGTCGCCCTGCGAGACGCCGATGCCGAGCTGGAAATTGTCGATGGAGCCGGGCTGGCCCTCCATGATGCGGCGCGAGTGGAACATGCCGCCACGGTATTCGAGCTGCCGCACCAGCGGAATTTCGTCGCCCTGCACGACCTTCATGCGCATTCCTCCGCCTCACGATGATGGACAATAATGTAGCATGATCGACGCCCGCCGTGCAGGCTGGGCGCTCGCCGTCATGGCATAGGCAAAATGCCGAAACGCGGGTGTGCGCTGCAACGAGCCCTCGAAAGTACAATTCTGCGGTTGTGCCGGCCGCCGTGGCGGCTCATTCTATGTTCATCACCGGCAGCGATCATGGCGTCGGTGGCTGAGAGACCAGTCGCGCTCCCGCCTGACCTCATGGGAGCGCACAGATGCCTGACCGGCTGCCGGTCGATTCTTCGTCCGAAAAATCCGATCCTTCGTCCGATCTATCCGATCCACCCTCGCCGGCGCCGCAAGCTTGTCCGCATTGCAGCGCGCCCATGGGCTTGATCATGTTCGAGCCAGCCGCGATGTACGGCTCGGCGCAGGACGCCTTCGTCTTCAAGTGCGCGTGCGGTGTGGTCGTGCGGCGCCCGAGCGAGCGCTAGAGAAAGCGCACCTCCGACCTTCGGACAAAAATGGAGCTGGATCGCGATCCATCGCGATCCAGCTCCGGAATCAACGCCCTTGGCCTTTGCGGCTTCGGCCAAGGGCGAGGGACGCGCAGAGGCTCACCTGCGCATCGCAACAGCTGGTTTGCACCAGCCGTATGGGTTTAGGGGGTACTCAGGCCACGCGTTCGATCGCCCACAGGGTGCGGCGCATGATCGCTTCGTAGATCCTGTCGGCCATCGGCCTGAGGAAGCCGGAGATCTGGCGTTCGAGTGTCGTCATTCCGTCCTCCTGTCGTTTGAAGGTTGATGTTGTGGTGACCATAAGAGCGCGCCGCGAGAGTCGGTGTGACCCCGGTCACAAACCGGCGCATTCCGCCTAAGGCGTTGGCAAAGCTCGTGTATGACCGGGCTGGCGCTGTGGCTCGGACGGTCGCTCTGGTCGCGGCACGCGTCGCTGCAGCGGTGCCGCGAACAAAGGCCTTCGGAGCGGCCCCTAGCCGCGGCGCGCGGCGAGGCCGGCGATCGCGGCCAGTGCGAACGAGATCAGCACGTTGTAGCCGGCGAGCGAGAGGCCGAAGAGGCGCCAGGCCGCCTCGTCGCAACGCACGACGCTGGTGGTCTCGATCTGGCGCAGCAGGTCGCCACCGCCGCCGAGCGCAGGCAGGCTGCCGCTGCACTCCGTCGGGCCGGGCCAGAACTTCCACTCGATGCCGGCGTGATAGATGCCGAGGGCCGCGCTCACCAGCATGATCAGCGCCAGCAGTACGAGGCCCGCGCGCACCGCCGCGGTGGGCGCGCCACGCGCGGCGGCGATGGCAACGAGGAGCGCGAGCGGGATCGCGAGGTAGTAGGGAATGCGTTGCTCGAGGCAGAGCGGGCACGGCGCCAGCTTGAGCACGTACTGGAAGAAATAAGCGCCCAGGATCGTTGCCGCGCCGATCGCGGCGATGGTCACGGCCGCGGGCGCGGGACGAAGCGTGCGTGTGGTCATGCGAGTGCCCAGGGTCCCATCGGTTACCGGCGCGGCGGCCGCGCTCTCTTTAACGCATGCGGCCGAGCAAGGGAACGCGCCGCCGATCACGTCCGCGCCAGCTCCGCCGCGACACCCAGATCATGCGCCGCCGCATGCGGCATTCTCGCCGCCAACATCGCACGACGCGACGGAACCGCGCGCGCCCGAGCCTGTTGGAACGGCGTGGTCCTGATGGCGGCGCTGGCTCCACCGCGCACGGAAGCGGCGGCCGCATTCGGACGATGCAGGGGAGCCCTCCGGAAGCGGAGCGCATGCGAGACGAATGGTCACTCAGAACGGCGCAAGCCGCGGCAGGCGCAAGGAGCGGGCGCACCAGTACCGGATCATGGCGGAGCGGCTGCAGTTTCACCTCCAGCGCGGCAACTTGTCCGAGGACGTCGCCCGCCTCGTCAGCACCGCGCATGAGGCGCTCACCGCGGCCGCGCAGATCATGGAAGAGAGTGCGCGCGATCTGCGGCTCAAGCAGCAGGCGGAGCGCTCGCGGGCGGCGACCTGACCAGCACCAGCCCGCGCTCACCGCTGGCCGCCCTGCGGCGCCGCGCAAACACACGGGGCGCTCGCGCAAAAAAAGAGAGCCTCGGCGGGACCGAGGCTCGGGTTGCAGACGTTTGCGCGCGGTCAGCGCGCGCCGGTCGGCGCGGCCGGCGACGAGGCCTTCGGCAGGTTGACCGAGACCTTCGACCCGCCACCGCCGTCCCAGTTCGTCGCCGCGAAGTAAAGGATGCCGAGCACGACGACGGCGCCGAGGATCGCGCCGAGAAAAGCCGCGATCCCGCTCCCCCCGCCACCGTGCGCGTAGTGATGAATTTCCTTGTCCGCCATGACGCGCTCCATTCGTGCAAATTCAGGTGCGGGGTTAATGCGCAGGGCGGTGGGACGTTCCTCTGGGGGGCGAGGTTCGGAGCGGGCCGGGCGAGCTGGCTGCCTTCGCGCGGGTGCAGGCCCGCAGCGGGACGCGAGCGGAGGGCCACATCAGCGTCTATGACGAGCATCGCGAGGAGATGGACCCACGTGCAATTCCGATGACGGTCGTCATCCTATCAGCGATTTCGCCACTCCGACGGCCTCACCTCGATGAAGATGAAACGCTTGACGTCTTCGAACGCGTCACGAACTTTCTCCATGAGATAGTGCATGCGAGCGTAAGTCAGACGCTGACGCCCCGTCTTGATGTCATAGATGCACGCCGTATCGTTGTCCCTACGTTCGAATACGTCGAGCCGCACGGACCCTGGGACTGCGGTAAGCTTATCTCCTGGCTTCGGCTTTTCACCCTTCGGAATCGGTTTGTCGGTGATGTCGTTCCAAACTGTCATTTCAGCGCGAAAGTTCTTATCGTGCTCTCCGATGGCGTTGGCGACGTAGTCATGAACGGCGGTCCCGAACACGGGCCCCCAGACGGGCTTGCCGCTCTCCTGAAATTCTTGCTTGATTTTGCCAAACGCTTTGTCTGTCAGCCTTTGAACGACGCCGAGTTTTTTGCATTTCTTGTTGACTTCGTCGCGATCAAGTTGGGTAGCCCGCTCAAGCTCAACATCGATCGAACCGTCGGGTCGAAATTCGACCGCACGAAATTCGAGGATGGCCCATCGGCCGGGAGCGTTCCGATCGGCAGCCCCGGCATACCACCTGAGGATATGCTGAAGCGTGATAGCTGGCGTCGGAGCGCGCCCGCTCGGCGCGACGACCAGCGTGTTGAAGTCGGAGCTGCGCGCGACGCGTGTCGCGTCGGACAGTGTGGCCGCGGGCCTGTCGACGCTGTGCGCCGCGGACGCGTATCGCACGGCGCTCTGCGCCGAGCGGCCGGCCGCGCCACCCAGCGCACCGAGCCTCGTCCACTGTCCGCCGTCAGAGTGGCCCGCCGGCACGCGCGGCTGGTTGGGGTCGTAGTGATCGGAGCCGCCGACGCGGCTTGGGGACGGCGAACGTCCGTCGAGGGACGAGAGCGGGCTGTAGCGCGACAAGGGACACCTGCCTGAGTGTTCGTGAACAAAACACGAACACTCTGGACAGGCCCCGGCCCAC
>Ga0182748_1000825_pt1 | contig 31401 bp, 31 predicted proteins | sample eDN3rd37CKraftOP_FD_128877 | JGI IMG/M metagenome (GOLD analysis project Ga0182748, IMG submission 128877) | Enriched Organic Plus compost microbial communities from Emeryville, California, USA - eDNA 3rd pass 37_C Kraft OP (version 2) (version 2) ...
ACCGGCTTGCTGTCCTGCGCAAATGCTGCGCCCATGGTCATCGTTCCCGCCACAACTGCCGCCAGACCGAATTTGGTTAGTTTGCCTAACATAGCTTCTCCTTTTCGATTGGTATCAGTTCCCATTGTTATTCTTGGTTATTTTTGCTTGCGTCATGCTTCCTGCTTGCGAAAGGATGAGGCGGACTGGGTGTCCGCCGCCTTCCTTAGCGATGCGAGCCTTTTGAAAAATCCGGTGCCCCCCTTGCCGAAGCTCTGGGTAATGCGGTCGAGAATGACCGCCAGAATGACCACAGCAAGGCCTCCTTCAAAACCGAGGCCCACGTTGAGGCGCTGAATGCCGGTCAAAACCGTATTGCCAAGACCGCCTGCGCCGATCATGGATGCAATGACCACCATAGACAGCGACAGCATGATCGTCTGGTTGATGCCGGCCATGATCGACGGCATGGCATTCGGAAGCTGCACCTTGAACAGCAACTGCCGCGACGTACAGCCGAAGGCAAGTCCCGCTTCAACGAACTCCGAATGCACCTGCCGGATACCGAGATTGGTAAGACGCACGACCGGCGGCATCGCGAAGATCACCGTCGCAATTGTCCCAGGCACGGCACCAAGGCCGAAAAACATTGCTGCCGGAATGAGATAGACGAAAGCGGGCATCGTTTGCATGAGGTCAAGGACCGGGCGCACGATCGAAGCAATCGTGTCACTGCGGGCCATCGCGATACCGAGTGGGATGCCTATTACGACGGCAATAACCGTCGATGCCAGCACCAGGGAAAGGCTTTCCATCGTACCAGTCCACAAATCCATGTGGATGATGAGGCCCAGCGCAAGAGCCGTGAAAATCGCAAATTTCCACCCCACGCGCCACAGCGATAGCAATGTCAGAACTGCAACCCCACCGATCGGCGGCACAGCAAGAAGAGCATTCTGGATACTGTCGGTAACAAAACCGATAGTGGCTGCGATCATATCGAGCGCGGGCGTAAAGTGGTCGAGAATGTAGTTGACCACAACATCCGCCCATCCGCCGACACTGAAATTCAAATCCATGTTTTACCGTCCATTTCCGTATTTCTTCTGGATTGGACCCATTCTGCCCGTTTCAGGCAAAAGTCCGTTGGCGTGCAGGTCTCAACCCGCGCGGCCAAGCGTTTCGAGCAATGCCGATTTACTGATGGCGCCGACGTAGCGGTTCTGGCGGTCAGTGACCGGAACCGGCCAGGAGCTTTCCGCCACCTTGGTCAACAAACCGGAAAGCGGCGCTTCCGCCTCGATGGCAGAAACACTATCCAGTCTCTCGGTCCCTTGCACTGCAGCACCCTTCGCCAGCGCATCACGGCTGACCATACCCCGATAGGTGCGGTCGGCGTCGATCAGAACACCGAATGCCTTCCCGCTTGCGTCGAACCGTTCAAGCGCTGTAGCCAGCTGTTCAGGTTCGAAGACGATCAGTTCGTCCTCGCGCGCCACGTCCGCGGCCTTGAAAACGCGGGACACATCGACATTGCGAAAGAAGGAACGGACGTAATCGTTGGCAGGCGCGGAAACGATTTCGTTCGGCGTCCCCACCTGCACAACCTTGCCGTGCTGCATGATGCAGATACGGTCGCCGATGCGCATGGCTTCGTCCAGATCATGGCTGACGAAAATGATCGTCCGGCTGTGTTCAGCCTGAAGCCGCTTCAACTCGTCCTGCATTTCGGTGCGGATCAGCGGATCAAGCGCAGAAAAAGCCTCGTCCATCAGAAGAATGGTGGGCTCGCTCGCCAGCGCACGTGCCAGTCCGACACGCTGTTTCATGCCACCGGAAAGTTGGTCCGGCATGCTGTGAGCATATGGCTCCAGCCCAACGGCAGCCAGCGCCTTCAGTGCTTTCTGGTGCCGCTCCGCCTCGCCCATTCCGGCCACTTCAAGACCGAACGAAGCGTTGTTCAGAACCGAACGATTGGGCAGGAGCGCGAAGGATTGAAACACCATGCTCATGTCGCGACGGCGAAGATCGATCAACTCGCGCTTGGTCATTTTGACGATATCGCGGCCATCCACTTCGATGGAACCGGCGGTCGGTTCGATCAGGCGATTGAGCAGACGCAGAAGCGTGGATTTGCCCGAACCGGAGAGCCCCATAATAACGAATACTTCACCTTCATAGATATCGAAGGTCGCATTGTCGACGCCGATTGTTGCGCCGAGTTCGCTGTGTATCTGGGTTTTTGATTTACCTGCGCGCAACTCTTGCATTGCACGCTCCGGATCATCGCCGAAGACCTTAAAAACGCCTTTCAAGCTTATTTTAGTCTCAGCCGGCGACTTCATACTTTCTTCCTTGTATAAAATACCATGCATTAAGTTTAACCCCGCTGTGCTGGCGGACTTAATCTCCTTTTTATTAATGATAGAACATCATTCCAATGCAACTTTCTCGCAAGGAATCTGCGCTCCGCGAACGGCACGCACGGAATGATTATCGATAGATTTCCTGATTCTATATAGGTCATTTCCCGACATGTCCACCCACAGCCGTGAATTCATCTGAATGATCCGTCCGGCAACCGTCCCCTTGAATGTTTTTTTGAAGGGCCGCACGACGAATTTTGAAGACTGCTCGATGCCATTCAAAAGCAGGAGGCAATCGACCAGCTTGAAAGCAATAGTAGTCCTGTTCCAATCAATTACCGGAACGGCCTGCGACAAATATGCAATCAGCTGCGACATCACCCGAATTAGTATTATTCGGCATAAAAACGACTATAATTGCAGAAAAAAAGTGGGATTATACTGCGAACCGGGACTAACTAGTCTATACATAAAAACGGCGCAGATCGAGCAATCCGCGCCGTGTGAGACAGGTCGCATAGGACCGATATTTCAGCGATAAGCCATATATCCAACAAAGCCGGTGATCTTCCAGCGCGCACCTTCGCGACGGCAGAAATACAGCGTCTGCCAGTTGAGGCGGTCGACGGAGCCGTCCTTTCTTGCAATCGTTCCATCGAATTTTTTCCGTGCGACAGCGATGTCGCCCGTAATATCGATCACGCTCAGATCGGTTGCGCGGAAGATGCCTTCGGCCAGAGATTCGGCATATTCGACCGCTGCGCTCTCCGCCGCCTGCCGCAGCCATTCATCGCGATAACTTGCGAGCGTCGGAAATCCTGCATCCCATTTGTCGGGATCACGGTCATTATGTGCATGTATGCCGAGGAAGCGCATCTCGTCGAAATCATCGGCCACCAGCGACCAGTCCTGCGATACGAAAGCTTCGATATCGCGCCGCACGAGCATTTCCCAAATCTGCTCGCGATCCTTATCATCTGCAAAGGGATTGGCCGCAGCCTTCATGCTATCCTCCTGATTATCTTAACTTTCCACGTGCGGCGACCGGCAGGATATCGACGACATCCTCGCCCGAAACAAGATGGACCTCATCGAAGAGATTGGAAACGACGCAGACGTGATCAGGAATGATCCGCACGCGCTCGCTAACCTTCAGGTCAGCGACATCACCGGTCAGCTTGCCATGCTCCTCACTCAAACCGATCACACGGGCGTCGGGGCGGCCCATCACTTCGCCAAAATCGCTCAACCCAAGTGTATCGCTGGACAGCGCCTTGGACCCGGCATCGATGATCGCACGTCCGGAGGTCGGATGGCTGACGACTGTTGAAAGCACCGTAAAAGCGCAGTCATTCACTGTCGCAGCCCCCTTCTCGACCTGATAACGGTCGAAATAGATATAGGTGCCGGGACGATATTCGGTGACAATACTGTCACTGGGCTTGCGCCACATATCGGGCGTGCCGCCGCTCGAAATGGTTTCGCATTGGAGGCCGTTTGCAGCAAGCAGTTCGCGGGCCGAATAAAGCCATTCTTCAGCCTCATCCGGCTTACCCGCTGCGGGGTAGGTCATTAGACCGCCAAAACGCAGCCCCGCACTCTGATCGATAACTCGCGCCAGCTCCAATGCTTCGGCCGGTGTCTGCACGCCACAGCGCCCCATACCGGTATCGCATTCGACCAGCACTTTCAGCGGATGTTTTTCATCAGTGAAGCGCGACGTCAGACCTGCGAGGGAGGTTGGGTTATCGACCGTAACCGACAGTGTGATGCGCTGATGCAGCGCGTGCAGGCGGTCGAGCTTTTCACGCCCGAGAATATTGTAGGGCAGGAAAATATCCGTCAGCCCGGCATCAGCCATGACTTCCGCCTCACCGAGCTTCTGGCAGGTGATGCCCGCTGCGCCTGCTTCCACCTGCATTTTGGCAAAGAGCGGCAGCTTGTGCGTCTTGATATGCGGCCGCAGTTTCACTCCTGTCGCATCCGCGTGGGCCTGCGCCTTGGCAATATTCGCTTTCACGCGATCAATGTCGATGAGGATCGCAGGCGTATCCACGTCGTGAATGGTTTTCGGTCCGGTCATGAATCAATCTCCCAGCGGCAGGCGCGGATCATCTATGGTCAGTGTATTGAGGCTATGCTTGATGCGACGCAGGCTTTCCAGCACCTTCGGCCCGCGCGCCTCCGCCGTGGCCGTGGCGATCATGTCCAGAATTGCGAGCAGCGCGAAGCGCGACGAGGTCGGCTTGTAGATATTGCCGTCTTCATTGGCGTGATAGGGAATGAGCACGTCCGCCGCCTTGGCGAGATCGGAACCGGCAGGCGTGATCGCCACCGTCTGCGCCCCATATTGCCGCGCAACCAGCACGGCCTCCACCACAGAACGCGCAAAGCCGGAAACGGAAAAAGCGATTACCGTGGTCTCATGCGTGGTGACGGCGGCATACATGCGCTGCAACTGCCCATCCACCTGCGCGCTGACTGAAATGCCTAGGCGGAACAAGCGGTTCTGCATTTCTGTTGCCAGCATGGACGAGATACCGCCAGAGCCAAAGCAAAGGACAGGTCCACCAGCGGCAAGCCGTTCGGCCACTTTCATCAGCACGCCCATATCGAGCCCGTCGCTTGCGCGCTGGATGGCGGCAACCGCCGCCTCGGTCACAGCGGCCGCGATGCGGCTTTCACGCACGTCGCGGGCGGGAATTTCAGCGGTCAGATACTGACCTCCGATGGCGAGTGCCTGCGCCAGAAAAAACTTGAAATCGCGAACACCATCGCAGCCGAGCGCCCGACAAAAACGCGTCACAGTGGGCTCACTGACACCGGCTCTGGCCGCAATTTCCGAGATAGCCGCCTTGGAGGCATAATCGGGATCGGCCAGCACGAGCGCAGCCAGCCGCCGGTCGGATTTCGACCCGTCCTGCGCCACGACGTGCAGCCGCGTGATGATGTCGGCAACCTTGCTCATGGGAAGTTCAAAGCGGCAGACCGCTATCCTTGTCGAAAAGGTGTATGTGTTCGCTCTTTGCAGTTACAGGCACTTGCTCGCCGGGCGCGAGATGTATGCGCTCGCGAAACACCGCTCGTATGGGCTGCCCTGCAATCCGTCCATAAATATGCGTTTCTGGTCCCGTCGGCTCAATAACTTCCACGGTAAGCCTCAGCCCCTTGCCATCCCGCGCGACCGTAAAATTTTCAGGCCGAATGCCAGCTTCCGCCTGTCGGTCATAGGACGATCCCCCAGCGACGGCGATTTCTTCGCCCTCCCCGGTACGGAATATGCCTCCCGACACCGTTCCCGGAATGAAGCTCATCGACGGTGAGCCGATAAAGCTCGCGACGAACTTGTTGGCTGGGCGATCATAAAGATCCAGCGGCGCGCCGATCTGCTGGATCTTGCCCTGGTTCATGACAACGATCCGGTCAGCCATCGTCATGGCCTCGATCTGGTCATGGGTGACGTAGATCACGGTTGTTTTCAGGCGCTGATGGAGCGCCTTGATCTCGGTGCGCATCTGTACGCGCAATTGCGCGTCGAGATTGGAAAGCGGCTCGTCAAACAGAAACACCGCCGGTTCGCGGACAATGGCGCGCCCCATGGCGACGCGCTGGCGCTGCCCGCCCGAAAGCTGGCGCGGATAGTGATCGAGATAGGAATGGAGGTTGAGGATGGAAGCGGCCTTGTCCACCTTCGCGGCTGTTTCTTCCGATCTCTCGCCGCGAATGCGCGGCCCAAAGCCAATGTTTTCACGCGCCGTCATATGCGGAAACAGCGCATAGGATTGAAACACCATCGCGATATTGCGCTTTTGCGGCGGCAACTCGTTGGCCCGTTCCCCACCGATCAGGAGATCGCCGCCGGAAATAGGTTCAAGGCCAGCCACCATCCGCAGAAGCGTGGATTTTCCGCAGCCCGAAGGACCGACCAACACAAGGAATTCCCCGCTTTGAATATCGAGGTTAACATCGTCGAGGACGGTCAATTGCCCGAAGGTTTTGGTGATGCCGCGCAGCGAAACTTCTTTCATCGGTCAGTTTCCTCCGAGAATATCTTCGATGAAAGGACGGCAGCCTGCTGTCAGTCCCGCATCGACCGGGAGGATCGCGCCGGTAATCCCCGATGCGCGGTCGGAAGCCAGAAATGCTACCGTTTCCGCCACTTCTCGGGTGTCAACGATACGGCCCAGAGGATAGAAGCGCTGCAGGCGATCCAGTACACTCGCATCCTGCGCGATACGATGATCCCATGCCGGCGTTCGTATCGACCCCGGACAGACCACATTGGCGCGCACCCCCCTTCTTCCAAACTCAACCGCAATCCCACGCGCGAAGGCATTGATCCCTGCCTTTGCCGCTGCATAGGCCGGGTTTCCGAAATGCAAGAGACCGTTGACCGACGAAATGAAGACAAAAACACCGCTGCCCCGCGTTGCCATGGCCTGCGCCATGACATTGGAGAATCCCGCAACCGCAGTCAGGTTGAGGTCGATCTCAGCGTCAATATTGCCCTGATCCAGCCCGGCGAAGGTCTCGGCGCGGGTCCACCCCGCATTGTTGATGACAATATCCGGCAGGCCCGATTCAGCTATGATCTGTCTTGCAGCCGGCTCCAGCCCGCCGCGATCGAGCAAATCGAAGGCGTGACGCGCATGGAAGCCGTCACCTGCCATTGCCTCGAGCGTCGCATCGCAACCGATCACGTGGGCGCCGCGTTCGGAAAACAGTTTGACCAGCGCGCTTCCCACACCGCCACCTGCCCCGGTAACCAGTACCGATTTTCCGGCAAATTCGCCTGCTTGCTCCACGCTATTCCCCTTTTATGCGGCAGTTTCTGCATTTTTATTCCCGTCAGCGTAAGAGTCAAAATGTAAGTTTGCAACAAAACTTTTCGCTTGAAACTACCAATAATGCCGATAATGTAAGAAAATAACAAAAATAGATTGTCACCGCACCAATGCGGGGCAAAACAAGGGAACGGGAAAATGTCTATCAACAAATGGAAGGCCGGCCTTCTGGCCGGATTGAGCATTCTGGCGCTGTCATCGGTTGCAAATGCAGGCGAAGTGCGCATGACCGTCGCGGAATACAGCTCCAAGACCGGTCCCTATTTTGAGGAAGTGAAGAAAGCGTTTGAAGCCGCCAATCCCGGCATCACGCTCAATTTTGAAGTCGTGCCGTGGGACGTGCTGCTGCAGAAGCTGACCACCGACATTTCAGCAGGCACCAATGCAGACCTTTCGATCATCGGCACACGCTGGCTGATTGATTTCGTGCAGCAGGGCATCGCAGAACCGCTCGACGGTTACATGAATGACGAGTTCAAGGGTCGGTTCATCGAGACTTTCCTGTCGCCATCCGTCCTTGAGGGCAAGACCTATGGCTTGCCGATCGCGGCCTCTGCCCGCGCCATGTATTACAACAAGGATCTGCTCGCAAAGGCAGGCGTCGAAAACCCGCCTGCGACCTGGGACGAACTGAAAGCAGCAGCCACCAAGATCAAGGCGCTCGGCGGAGAGAATTACGGTTTCGGCCTGCAAGGCAAGGAAATCGAGACCGATGTCTATTATTACTATGCCATGTGGTCCTATGGGACCGAAATCCTCAACAAAGATGGCACGTCCGGCCTCAGCGCACCCGGCGCGCTTGAAGCCGCCAAACTTTACAAGTCGCTGATCGATGACGGCCTGACCCAGCCCGGCGTCACTTCCTATGCGCGTGAAGACGTGCAGAACCTGTTCAAGCAGGGCAAGGTCGGCATGATGATTACCGCGCCTTTCCTTTCCAACCAGATCAAGGAGGAAGCGCCGAACCTCAAATACGGTGTTGCGGCCATTCCTGCCGGACCAACAGGCGCGCGCGGAACCTACGGCGTGACCGATTCCGTCATCATGTTCCAGAATTCCAAAAACAAGGAGGAAGCCTGGAAGGTGCTCGACTTCCTGTTCCAGACAGAATGGCGCGCCAAATTCACACAAGGTGAAGGCTTCCTGCCGGTCAACAAGGAAGAGGCGAAGATGGATTATTACGTCAATAATGCCGATCTTGCCGCTTTCACCGCACTTCTGCCGGATGCCCGTTTTGCGCCCATCTTTCCGGGCTGGGAAGAAATTGCCGACATCACCTCCAACGCCATGCAGAGCATCTATCTCGGCAAGGGCGAACCCGATGCCGTGCTGAAGGATGCCGCAGCCAAGGCGGATGCGATCCTTAAGAAGTAAGCTCCCCGCCTGCCCGGCAGTGCCCCCGCTCTGCCGGGCTCTTTTCTTCCCCAGGACATTGTTTGCCGATGCAAAGCCGCACCCTGCCCTATCTTCTGATCCTGCCGAGCCTCCTTCTGGCTGCGGTGGTGATCTTCTGGCCCGTGGTGCACCTGGTTGAAATTGCCAGCCACGACGTCAACCGCTTCGGGCAGCTGCGTGATTTCAACGACGGCGCAAACTTCACTGCGCTTTCCGCAACGCCCGACTTCCTAAACGCACTCTGGCGCACCGCAGTATGGACCGTCGCCGTGGTTGGCGGAGCGCTGATCGTTTCCATTCCGGTCGCAATCATTCTCAACATGGATTTCTATGGCCGGTCAGTGGCCCGCGTCATCGTCATGCTGCCTTGGGCCGTTTCACTCACCATGACAGCCATCGTCTGGCGCTGGGCGCTCAATGGCGAAAGCGGAATGCTCAATTCCGCACTGCGCAATCTCGGCCTCATCGACAGCAATATTCAATGGCTGGCGAGTGCGGCAACGGCCTTTCCGATGCAGGTTCTGGTCGGCATTCTGGTCACTGTGCCGTTCACCACGACGATCTTTCTCGGCGGACTATCCTCCATCCCGGAGGATCTCTACGAAGCCTCGTCCCTTGAAGGCGCCAGCCTGTGGCAGCAGTTCCGGGAAATCACCTTTCCGCTTCTCAAGCCCTTCGTGAACATCGCCATCGTGCTGAATACCATCTACGTCTTCAATTCATTCCCGATCATCTGGGTCATGACGCAGGGCGGACCGGCGAACTCCACCGACATTCTGGTGACGCATCTCTACAAGCTTGCTTTCCGGCTGGGCAAGCTCGGCGAGGCCTCGGCGGTGTCGCTCATCATGCTGGCGATACTCCTCGTCTTCACGGCGATCTATATTCGCCTCGCCATGCGGGGAGAACGCGCATGACGGGTTCGAAGCTGAAGCGCACGATCGTCGCCTGGGCAGTTCTGTCACCGCTTATCGTACTGACGCTGTTTCCGTTTGCGGTGATGTTTCTCACTGCCGTCAAACCGCCGCAAGAAGTCCTGTCTCCGACGTGGTGGCCGAGCAGCTTCCACTGGCAGAATTTTTCGGAAATGTGGGTCCAGACCAAATTCGGGCAAGCGCTTCTGAACTCGCTTTACGTTTCGGTCATTGCTTCCGTTGGCGCAATTATCGTGTCCATTCCTGCCGCCTATGCCATGTCACGCTTTCGCTTTGCAGGCCATGGCGCATTCCGGCAATTCCTGCTCGTCTCCCAGATGATCTCGCCGATTGTTCTGGTGCTGGGTCTTTTCCGGCTGCTCGCCGCCTATGGTTTGATTGAAAGCGTGTCGGCCGTCGGTGCGGTCTATATGGCCTTCAATATCGCCTTCACCGTCTGGATGCTGCAAAGCTATTTCGACACGATACCCCGTGATCTTGAAGAAGCCTCGTGGATGGAAGGGGCTGGCCGCGGCAAGACACTGATAAAAGTGTTCCTGCCGCTTTGCCTGCCTGCCATCGCCGTGACCGCCATTTTCACCTTCATCAATGCATGGAACGAATTCGTCGTGGCGTTGACCATGCTGCGCAGGCAGGAAAGCTATACCCTGCCCATTCAGGTCTTCTCGCTGGTGGCGGGACGCTACACCGTCGAATGGCACTATGTCATGGCGGCAACCTTCCTCGCCACGCTGCCGGTCGCAATCCTCTTCATCTGGCTCCAGCGCTATCTCATCAAGGGACTTGCTCTTGGAGCCGTCAAATAACCGGAGAAAATCATGTCCCGAAAACAGGTCTTCGGCGCATCGCATGTGCCTCTTTCCCCCGCCGTCCGCGCAGGCGACACTGTCTATGTTTCCGGTCAGGTGCCTGTTGGAGCAGACGGCCAGATCGTTGAAGGCGGCATCGAAGCGCAGACGAAACAGGTGCTTGAAAACGTCAAGGCCGCACTCGCGCTTGCGGGCGCGACCATGGAAGACGTGGTCAAGACCACCATCTGGCTGGAAGATGCACGGGATTTCGGGCGCATGAATGCAGTCTATGCCACCTATTTTCCGAAAGAACCTCCGGCACGCACCACGGTCGAATCCCGCCTGATGATCGACATAAAGATCGAAGTCGAAGCCATCGCCTACGCACCGCTAAAGTAATCCCCACTCCCGCAGGCCATTTCCATGCGCATTTTCACCGCATCCCTTGCGACAGAAACCAACACGTTTTCGCCGGTTCCAACCGACCGGGCTTCGTTCGAAATGGCTTTCTACGCAGCACCCGGCAAGCATCCTGAAACACCGACGCTTTGCTCTTCTCCCATTGTGGCATTGCGCAGGCGTGCGGCGGTGGAAGGATTGACCGTCATCGAAGGCACAGCCACCTGGGCGGAACCTGGCGGCTTGTTGCAGCGTCAGGCATTCGAGGAATTGCGTGACGAAATCCTTGATCAGCTCAAGGCGGCAATGCCTGTCGATGCAGTTGTTCTCGGCCTTCACGGCGCCATGGTCGCACAGGGTTATGACGATTGCGAGGGCGATCTTCTGGAGCGCGTGCGTGCCATTGTCGGGCCGGATATTCTAATCGCAAGTGAGTTCGATCCGCATAGCCATCTGACGCCGAAGCGGGTCGAAAACCTCAATATTTTCGCGTCGTTCCTCGAATTTCCTCATACGGATTTCTACGAACGCGGCGAGCATGTGGTCGATCTTGCGCTGGATGCCCTGAAAGGCCGCATCAAGCCGGTGATCTCGACTTTCGACTGCCGTATGATCGGCGTATATCCGACAAGCAAGGAGCCGATGCGTTCCTTCATCGACCGTATCAAGGCGATGCAGGGCAAGGATGGCATTCTGTCGATTTCAGTTATTCATGGCTTCATGGCCGCCGATGTGCCGGAAATGGGGACCCGTATTCTCGTCGTCACCGATAATGCCCCGGACAAGGGCGCCGCCCTTGCGGAAAAACTGGGACGCGAGCTGATTGCCATGCGCGAGCAGACGCTGATGACCATGTTCGACACCGATCAGGGCATCGACCGGGCGCTGGTTGCCCATGCGGCCACCTCCTCGAAACCGGCAGTAATCGCCGATGTGTGGGACAATCCCGGTGGCGGCGTTGCAGGCGACGGAACCTATATCCTTCGCCGCCTGATCGAGCGCGGCGTCGACAATATCGGCATCGCCACCATCTGGGACCCCATCGCCGTGACATTCTGCCATGCGGCTGGTGAGGGCGCGGTGATCGATCTGCGTTTCGGCGGAAAATCAGGTCCGCTCGGCGGCGAACCTATCGATGCGCGTGTGACGGTCCTGAAAACCCTTGCCGAAGGCTGGCAGAGTTTCGGGCCAAGCCGCGTGACGCTTGGACCTTCGGCGATTGTGCGGATTGAAGGTACCGGGATCGACATCATTCTCAACACCAACCGGACGCAGACATTCGAGCCGGACATCTTCTCGAATATGGGCATCGACCCGATGAAGAAGGATATATTGGTGGTCAAATCCACCAATCATTTCCATGCGGGCTTCGTGCCGATCGCTGCCGAAATTATCTATGTCGCGGCACCCAGTTCTTATCCGAGCAATCCACGCACCACCAATTACCGCAAGCTCAGCCGTGCTATCTGGCCGCGCGTCGAAAACCCGTGGTGAACAAATGAAAAAAGCGCGGGAGTTTCCCGCGCTTTTCCATTCAGACATCGCCCCGTTTAATGAGCCAGATAGGTCGATATGATCGGCACGTAAGTAACCAGCGCCAGCAGGATAAACAGCGCCATATACATGCTGAATGCCTGGCGGGTGAAATCTCCCACCCTCACCTTCGCAATATTGCAGACCATCAGCATGACCGTTCCGACAGGCGGTGTCAGCGTGCCAATCGACAGGTTGATGATCACGATGATGCCGAAATGTACCGGATCAATGCCCAGCGCCTTCACCGTCGGCATCAGGAGCGGCACCAGAACGATCATCAGGGCCGTACCTTCGATCAAAGCGCCGAGGATCAGCAGGATCACGTTGACTGCCAGCAGGAATGCATAAGGATTGCTGGTGAAGGATGAGATCAGCTGCATCAGCGACTGGCCGGCCTGTTCAAGCGAAAACACCCACGCGAGCGCTGACGACGCCATGATGACGAGCATGACGGATGCGGTTGATTTCGCCGTTTCGATCAGCGAATCCACCACATGCGAGATACGCATTTCGCGATAGATCACGAAGCCGATAATCAAAACCAGCGTAACCGCAACTGCGCCGGCTTCCGTCGGCGTGAAGATGTTCATGCGAATACCGCCGATGATCGCGAACAGCAGCAGCACCGCAGGCCATGCCGAAGCCAGCGTCGATGCAACCTCGGCTCCGCTCATCCGCTTTTCCCGGCTTGGCTTGTAACCGCGCTTGACCGATGTCGCATAGGCCGCAATCATCAGGATAACAGCGCCGAGAATGCCCGGCAGCACACCCGCCATGAACATCTTGCCGATGGAAACGTCAGCGATCAGACCATAGATGATAAGCGCGATACCCGGAGGAATGATCGGCGTAATCAGCGAGCCTGCAGCCGTGACCGCGCAGGAAAATGCCTTGTCATAGCCGCGCTTGACCATTTCCGGCACCATCATGCGGGTGAGCATGGCGCTGTCGGCCAGATTGGAAGCGCTGACGCCGCCCATCAGGGTGGAAACCATGATGTTGGTGAGCGCCATGCCGCCGCGCATGCGGCCCACCAGGATTTCCGCGACCTTGATCAGCCGCTCGGCAATGCCGGTATGCGACATCACCGTGCCAAGCATGATGAAGAACGGAATGGCGAGCAGCGACGTATTCTGAGCAGGGCTGATGAAGCGCTGAACGGCAATCGCTATCGGCATCTGGTTGAAGAAGGTGAAATAGGTGAAGACCGCAATCAGAATGGCCACGTAAAGGCGCATATTGAGCGCGATCAGCGCCAGCATGATGAGAACGATGGTCGTCAGGTTCATGCCTTGCCTCCCGCAAAAGCGGCGCGCAAGGATTTGAATGCGCCTGCAAACATATAAAGAGCGATAATGACGAAGCCGACGGGCACAGCGATATCGATCCAGTAATAGGAGACTCGCAGCACGTCAGTTACTTTGAACTGCGCCGCAACCGAAAGCTTGTAACCGGCATAGGACACGTAGAGCAGAAACAGTCCCGACAGGATTGAAACGATAGCGTTGATGACCTCGCGCAGCTTTTCCGGCAGCAGGTCCACGAGCATCGGGATGGCAAGATGCTGGTTGCTGCGTTCTGCGGCGACACTGCCGAGCATCACGATCCAGATCATCAACAGACCGGCCATTTCCTCGGTCCATTGCAATGGCTGGTGCATCCAGTAGCGCATGACAACGGCGATGTTGAACATCGCAAGCAGGATGAACAGCGGCACCGCAGCCAGCCATTCGATCAGTTTTTCAAACAGTTTCATCGGATTGAATTCCATGAGCAAACCACGCCGCGGCAAAGCCGCGACATGGCAATATCCGAATAAGGATGGATCAGTTCAGTTCGGCTTTGATCTTGTCATAAAGACCAGGCGACCATTCCGGGAACTGGGTGTAGACCTTTTCAGCAAGGGCCTTGAAAGGAGCGCGGTCGACGTCGATGATCTCGACACCGGCTTCCTTCATCTTTTCGATCATTTCATTGTCTTTTTCGATCGTCAGCTTCTGGCTGTAGAGGCCTGCATCATAGGCGGACTCATGGATCATCTTGAGCTGATCTTCCGGCAGCGTGGAGAAGAAGGCTTCGCCGCCGACGATGAGCGCCACATTGGTCAGATAGCCGACCTTGCTCAGATACTTGGCTTCTTCCTGGAATTTCTGGCCGTAAAGAACCGAAATCGGGTTCTCAACGCCATCGATCACGCCCTGCGCCAGCGCCGGGAAGGTTTCGCCCAGCGGCATCGGGGTAGGCGTTGCGCCCATGGCCTCGAAGGTCTTGATCTGCATGACGTTGTTCGGCACGCGGATCTTCATGCCCTTCAGGTCTTCCGGCGTGCGGATCGGCTTCTTGGAAATGATCTGGCGAATGCCGTAAAGATAGTTCGGCATTACGATATGAATGCCCTTCTTCTTCAGCTCTTCGCTCTTCTCCTTGAACCAGGGACCGTCATAAACCTTGAAAAGCTGTGCCGGATCGTCGGTCAGGAACGGGCCGTAGAGCACGCCGAGGTCCGGGTCGTATTCGGCCAGGAAGCCAACGTCGGAAATAGTCACGACGTTGAGGCCCATCATGGCCTGTTCGGTTACATCTTTTTTGGAGCCAAGCTGCGAGCTTGGATAAAGTTCGAGCGTGATCTCGCCGTTGCTGCGCTTGGCAAGGTCATCTTTCCAGTAATGCATTACTTCATCGAAAGGCTCGCCGGGGTTGTTTTCGTAGGCAACCTTGATCGACACATTGGCAGCATATGCAGCCATGCTTCCTGCCAGCAACATGCTGGCGGCGATCATGCCGGTAACGAGTTTCTTCATGTTTTCCTCCCGTATGGGGTCATTAAACAATGGCCTTGTGGCCGGTTTCCTCCACTAGCGCTCCGCATCGGTCGTGCCGACGCACAGCATTTGCTTCGATTTCAGTTGCGCTCGATGATGATCTTCAAAACATTTCGGTCGCCGTCCCAATAGGGAAGCGCGGCTTCAGCTTCATCGAACGGAAATACCTTGGAGATCAGCTTGTCGGCATCCGCGCCAAGCTTTTCCAGATGCGTTATGACGGCCTCGAAATCTGCAAGTGTCGCATTGCGCGATCCCATGATGTCGAGTTCCTTCAGGTTGAAGAACTGGGTCTGATAGGTCACGGGCGCCTTGGAATAGCCGACATAAACCACCCTGCCCGCAAAGCCTGCCAGATCGACAGCCTGCGTGAATGTGATCGGCAGGCCGACCGCTTCAAAAGCAACATCCACCCCGTCATCGTTGGTCAACTCCTGCACCTTCGCGACAACATCCTCGCCGCCCGGCAGTGCGTGCGTTGCGCCGAACTGCAGCGCCAGTTCACGCTTTTCGGCACTTGGATCGATGGCAATTACCTTGGCGCCGCGCGCGACAGCACCGAGCAGCACGCCCATGCCGATCATGCCACAACCGAGAACCACAACCGTATCGCCTGGCTGCACCCTTCCGCGTTCGACGGCATGAAAACCAACCGAAAGCGGCTCGACCAGCGCCAGATGACGTGGCTCCAGCGTATCGTTGAGGATCAGCTTTTCGGCAGGCAGCACGATCTGGTCGGCCAGACCGCCATTCTGCTGCACGCCGAGCGTCTTGTTATAACGACACGCATTCAACCGCCCCTTGCGGCAGGATGAGCATTCACCGCAATTCGTGTAGGGCAGCACGATCACTCGCTTGCCCTTAGCGTAGGCAGCGTCGACGCTCTCGCCGACTTCGATGATTTCGCCACCGATCTCGTGGCCCGGAATGCGCGGCAGCTGGACCAGAGGGTTAAGCCCCTTGAAGGTGTTCAGGTCGCTGCCGCAAAGCCCCACATGGCGCACGCGCACGCGGACATGCCCCGCCAGCAACGGCGCTTCGTTGATTTCTGCAAAACGTGTGACGTTTTCGCTCTCGATACGCAGAGCTTTGACCATCGAATTATTCCTGTCAGTCGTCATTGAATAAGGGGCTGCGAAACAAATGGATCAGGTTACGGCGCCGACCTGCCACGGCACGAATTCGTTGTCGCCATAGTCGTAGACTTCGCTCAGTGTCTTCTCGCCGGAAGCGACGGCGATGATATGTTCAAAGATGCGCGTACCGGACTGTTCGATGGTCTCATCGCCGGTGACGATGCCGCCGCAATTTATGTCCATATCTTCCTTCATGTGTTCATACATTTCGGAATTCGTGGCGATCTTGATGCAGGGCGAAGGCTTGAAGCCGGAAACGGAGCCACGCCCCGTGGTGAAGCAGATCACATTGCAGCCACCTGCCACCTGTCCCGTCACGGCAACGGGATCGTAACCCGGCGTGTCCATGAACACGAAGCCGGGTTCAGTCACGGTTTCAGCGAATTCATAAACGGCCTTGAGCGGCATGGAACCGCCCTTGGCAACCGCGCCGAGCGACTTTTCCAGAATGGTGGTGAGCCCGCCAAGCTTGTTGCCATGCGAAGGATTGTTGTTGAGTTCGTCGCCATTGCGCGCCGTGTAGTCGCGCCACCAGTCGATGCGCTGCAACAGTTTTTCGGCGACCGCAGGCGTTACGGCGCGGCGCGTCAGAAGATGTTCCGCGCCATAGATTTCCGGCGTTTCCGACAGAACAGTCGTACCGCCGTTGCGCACGATAAGGTCAGATGCATAGCCCAATGCCGGATTGGCCGAGATGCCGGAATAGCCGTCCGAGCCGCCGCATTCCAGCGCCACTTTCAGCTTCGACAAGGGCTGTTTGGTGCGCACTGCCGAATTGACCAGCGGCAGCATTTCCTTGATCTCGGCAATCGCATGATCAATGGTCTTGCGCGTGCCGCCGTGCTGCTGGATCGTCATGGTCCGCAGGCGCGAGCCTTCTTCCATGCGGTAATGTTCGAGGATCGGCGCGATCTGGTTGGTTTCGCAACCAAGCCCGATCAGCAATATGCCCCCGAAATTCGGATGCTTGGCATAGCCTTGAATGGTACGGGTCAAAAGGCGATAGCCTTCCGACTTGGTGTTGAGCGCGCAACCGCTGCCATGCGTCAGCGCGACGACGCCATCGACATTATCGAACCCGTCAAGGCCACCCATCCGGTTGAAATAATCGGCAATGTAGCGCGACACCGTAGCCGAGCAATTGACCGACGAAATCACGCCGATGAAATTGCGCGTGCCGACGCCGCCCGCGCCGCGGTCAAAGCCCATGAAATGGCTACGCTCCGCCTCTGGCAGCATGCCGCGCTCTTCAATATCGATGGAGAACTGGTGCTCGTGTTCGGAAGGCAGCATGGCGAGATTTTGCAGATGCACATGCTCGCCCTGCGCAATGTCCTTCGTCGCAACGCCGATCACCTGCCCGTATTTCAGGACTTCCCTGCCTTCCGGAATATCGCGAACTGCAACCTTGTGCCCACGTCCGATCAGTTCCCGAGCCTTGATCCCATCAAGGCCGATGGAATCGCCCGCGCGAACCGAAACGCGCGCCACCGCAACATCATCCGAAGGATGCAGCAGAATTACAGGCGCCACCGCTGTAGCAACGGAATCATTCATATGTCTGACCTCACTCCCAAATCGCCCCGGCCGATCACTCGCTGGGTTCATTATCCATCCAACGCTGCTTGGATCGGTCCAGATGCGTTCGCATGGCTGCCTGCGCCTGAAGCGGATCCCTCACTTCCAGCGCCGCATAGATGGCTTCATGTTCGGCCAAAGCCAGAGCCCATGTATCGTTATCCTCGAAGCGTGTTCTGATATGCGACGTCAGCGGGCTGTGCCGCTCGTCGAAAAGGTCGCGCACAATGCGCACCAGCACCGAGTTGCCGGATTGCTCGGCAATGAGCAGATGAAACTGCCTGTCGAGTTCAATCGCCTTGCGTCCGGCATCGACATTCACCTTCATCGCGTCAATCGTTGCCCGTAATTCGGCCAGTCTTTCAGGCGTCATGCGCGCGCAGGCCGTGACGACCACACTGCCCTCGACCATCTCGCGCGCCTGCATGATTTCAAGGGGACTTTCGCCGATGGAAGCTCCGTGCGAAAGCAAACGCTTTTCCGACTCCGGCGTGACATAGATGCCGGACCCCATACGGATCTCGACATTGCCGGCGATTTCGAGCGCAATCAGCGCCTCGCGTAGCGAGGGGCGCGACACGCCGAGCTGCTGCGCCAGCTCGCGCTCAGCCGGCAGCCTGCTGCCAGCGGGAAACTGGCCATCCTGAATGAGATTTCTCACCCGGTCTGCAATCTGCTGGTAAAGCCTGCGCGGTTCCGCGGCTGCCGTAAAGTCGCTCATGGTGCTCCCAATTCACCTCGCCTCGAATTGGCCTTACCATATTTCCAAGCGAAACGAAGCGCAATATGCACAGAAACGCGATGAATTGCGGCAAATCGCGCATTTCAACAAGCACGACCGAACCAATCTGCCAATAAAGATTCCTACTGGCTTGACCAATTTGCTGTGCATCGCTTAGTTAAAACTACTGATTTATGGGAGAAGGTCATGCACGAAAAGCCAGCGATTCTGCAGTTTGGCACCAGCCGATTTCTGTTGGCTCATGCCGATTTCTTTGTTTCAGAGGCACTTTCTGAAGGCAAAGCGATCGGAACGATTGCCGTTGTGCAGACGACTTCAAACCCGCAGAGCAGCCAGCGGATCGCGGCCCTGAACGAAGCCCGCAGCTATCCGGTAATGATCCGCGGACTGATCGACGGCAAACCGGCCGAAAAGGAATATCAGGCAAAGGGTGTCACCGCCGCCTACTCGGCGCATCATGACTGGGCCGCGATTCTCGACCTCGGCGCGAGCGTTGATGTGATCCTTTCCAACACCGGCGACAAGGGTTATGAGCTAGATCCGAGTGATGACAGCTCGCTTCTTGCCAATCCGGAAGCTTTGCCGAAGAGCTTTCCGGCCAAGCTTCTGGTGCTCCTGCATCATCGCTGGCAGCGCAATCCGGATGCGCCATTGTCGGTATTTCCCTGCGAGCTGATCTCTCGCAATGGCGACAAGCTGCGCTCGATCCTGATCGATCTCGCCCACGACTGGAAACTGCCGGACAGTTTTGTCCAATGGCTCGAAACGCGCTGCATCTTCGCCAACAGCCTTGTCGACCGCATCGTTTCAGAACCCCTCGACCCCATCGGGGCCGTCGCCGAACCGTATGCGCTCTGGGCAATCGAGAATGCCGATGGGGTGAGGCTCCCTTGCGAACATGAAGACATCGTCGTTACCGATGATCTGGCGCGCTACGAGCGCCTGAAGCTCTATCTGCTCAACCTTGGCCATACGTTCATCGCCGAACAATGGCTCAAGGGCGGGCGCCCGAAGGATGAAATCGTGCTGGAAGCCATGCAGGACGAGACAATCCGGAGTGAACTGGAAGCGGTCTGGCGTGAGGAAGTGCTGCCGGTATTTGCTGCGGACGGCCTTGGTGAACAAGCGTCGGCTTATGTGGATTCTGTACGGGAACGGTTTCTCAATCCTTTCCTCAAGCACCGCATTGCAGACATTGCTTCCAACCATGAGGAAAAGAAGCAGCGGCGCTTCGCGCCGGTCATCGCTCGCGCAACTGAGCTTGGCCTCAATCTCGCACAGAGCCGTTTGAAGGCGGCTGTCGGTTAGAGTACGGCGCGTCCCTTCGGACGCGCAAATGACGCACTAACCTATTGAGCCTGCGCATCGTGCTTCCCGAAAATCGAATCCGATTTTCGGGCCGATGCTGCAAGCCATTCGTTCAGCTCGACTTCGGCACGTTCCAGCGCGCTATAGTTTAAAAGCTTGCGCAGGAGCGCGACCGTGACGGCACGCGCCCGGAGATTGAAGCGGCCCTCATCAGGCTCGCCCTTTTCTTGATAAACGCCAAGTTTTTCATAGAGTTGCTGCAATCTGTTCTGGACGCTTCTGAGCGACAGATTGCGGCGGCGTGCGATGACGCGGTCTGTCAGACCCAGCGCGATATCGATAAGAATTTCATATTCGCTTTCGCTGAAGCCGCTGGCATGGCCGAGGCTCTTCTGCTGCAGCCCGCGCACCTCACGGTCGATAACGCATTGCGCCTCGACGAAGATGCTGCGCAATGCCAGCCGCAGCTTGTCGTCGGATGCCGATTTCAGCACATAGCCGTAAGCCGCCCCTTCGGGCACGATGCGCGACACGCCCCGCACGTAGGCTTCGTCGGCGTAATTCGACCAGAACAGGATGCGCGTTTCCGGATTTTCCTTCCAGATGGTGCGCGCCGCCTCGATGCCATTGCGCCCGTTCATCTGCAAATCCATGACGATATGCGCTGCCCTGTGCTGGCGCGCCAGCTTTTCGCCGGCCGACCCGTTGTCGGCCTCCAGCACGTCACTGCATTCCGGCAGCGCCGCCCGCACGGCCTCGCCAAGATAGGCGCGATGCAACGGATCATCTTCCACGATCAGGACATGCATTTTATCCTCCGCTCTCCCGGCACATTTCAGCGGGCAGGTGAATGGTGACGCTGGTGCCGCCGCCTTCCCCGTTTTTCCTGATAGCGAAATTGGCAGAAATCAACCGCGCCCGCGTGCGCATATTGTCGATCCCGTGTCCGACATCGGGACGCTGCATCTGGCGATCCATGCCGATGCCGTTGTCTGCGACTTCCACGTGCAGGCGACCGCCCTTGTTGCTGAACGTAACGCGCAGCCGGCTTGCATGAGCGTGGCGGATCGTATTGTTGATCGCCTCCTGCACGATGCGAAAGAGCGAGGTCGCAACGGTTTCCTCCAGTCGGTCAGCCATGCCATCGCTGTGGTCGTCGAGCGTCCATTCGATGGTTGCGCCGCTGTCGCGCACCGAACGGCCCAGATGGTTTTCCGTCGCCTGCACGAAACCGAAAAGCTGGAGGATCGAAGGCTTCGCCTCTTCAATGATTTGCCGGAGGTCGTGCATGCAATGCTGGAGCCCGCGAAACAGCGGTTCAAGCTGCTCGCCCGAGAGGTCCGGCGTATGGGTGAGCCTCTCCACATGGCGCGCAAGCCGTGTCAGATCGGCCAGCGTCTGATCGTGCAGGTCCATGCCGATGCGGTGCCGCTCGATTTCCAGCGCTTCTGTCAGTTTCAGCGCCCCGAAACGCAAGCCCTCCTCGCGCGCCCGCGCTTCCGCTTCCACAATGGCGGACCGCTTGGCCTGCTCCGCCGCACGGATTGCGAAGAAATACGGCGTAAGCAGATCGGCAATCGACTGGGCATTTTCCACATCCCGCATCGTATAGCAGGCGGGGGTGAGACTGGAACAGCTGAGCGCACCGATGATATCGCCCTGCGCTTTCAGCGGCACATGCAGGCGCCCCCTCAGATCGTGCTCGATAATGGGGCTGGAGAATGCCCCCGTGAAATGAAACCGCGGGTCGGTGCGCGCATCGTCAGTCAGAAGATGATCGGCTTCACCGGAAAGCACTGTTCGAATGGGGCTGCCGGAAAGCGGTGCGGGCGGATTACGGCTCCAGGCCGTTGATATGCCGCTTTCATAGGCGATGTGGAACTTGCCATCGAGTGTCTTGATGCACACATCCAGATGATCATAGGGCACGATATGCGTGATCTCTGCCGCCACCGCCCGGATGATGGAATCAAAGTCGAGTTGTCCCGCCAGCAATCTGGAAATATTCAGATAGTGATCAAGCAACCTTTGGGGCGCGAGTTCAAGCAAGCGTCTCTCCTCCGGAACGCGAATTGCTCATAAGCTATAATACGCCGTAACGTCCTCGGCGCGTCTTGCGGGTTCCCGCAATTTTGCTGCGGGAACCCGCAAGTCAGTTGCTTCATTCGGCCTTCACAGAAGGCTCCTCTTCTTTCATCCTCGCTTCACCAGAAAATTGCCCGCAAGACAAGAGTGGAAATCAAGTCGATTGCGGTTGGTGCCGTTGAGGAGCGGCGGTGCGGGAGGCTCGCGCCATAATCATTTCAGACGATCCGGAGCGCCGGGGCGCTGCGGGTCGTATACTGGCAACCGGGAGGACAGAATGAAACTAGCAAAAATCCTTTACGCATCCGCAGCACTTGCTGGCATTTTAGCCACGGGCAGCGCATTGGCCGACACATCGTCGAAGAAGATTGCATTCTCCAACAACTACGCTGGCAACTCGTGGCGCCAGGCCATGCTGGAAAGCTGGGACAAGATCACCAAGGAAGCCGTGAAGGCTGGCGTGGTGGCTGCCGCCGACCCGTTCACGACCGCCGAAAATCAGGCGACGGAGCAGGCCGCGCAGATCCAGAACATGATCCTGCAAGGCTATGACGCCATCGTTATCAATGCGGCCTCTCCGACCGCGTTGAATGGCGCAATCAAGGAAGCCTGCGACGCGGGCATCACCGTGGTTTCCGTTGACGGCATCGTGACCGAGCCTTGCGCATGGCGCATCGCGGTCGATTTCAAGGCAATGGGCGAAGGTCAGATCGACTACCTTGCCAAGCGTTTCCCGGATGGCGGCAACCTGCTCGAAATTCGTGGCCTTGCCGGTGTTTCCGTCGATGACAATATCCATGCCGGCATCGAAGAAGGCGTAAAGAAGCATCCGAAATTCAAGATCGTCGGTTCCGTCAATGGCGACTGGGCCGCAGACGTCGCACAGCGTGCCGTCGCTGGCATTCTCCCAAGCCTGCCGAAAGTCGATGCGGTCGTAACACAGGGCGGCGACGGCTATGGTGCAGCGCAGGCCTTCGCTGCCGCCAAACGCGAAACGCCGATCATCATCATGGGCAACCGTGAAGACGAACTGCAGTGGTGGAAGCAACAGAAAGACGCCAACGGCTACGAAACCATGTCGGTTTCGATTGCACCGGGCGTTTCCACGCTGGCTTTCTGGGTCGCACAGCAGATTCTCGACGGCAAGGACGTGAAGAAGGACCTCGTGGTTCCGTTCCTCAGCGTCAGCCAGGAATCGCTCGAAAAGGACCTCGCCAATACCCAGAAAGGCGGCGTCGCCAATGTAGAATATTCGCTGGAAGACGCGCAGAAGGTCATCGACGCTGCGAAATAAGCGGATCGGCCCAAAATATGAGGGGCGGGTTCATCCTCGCCCCTTCTTCGTCCCTTTACCTCGACGCCTTTCCGACCGCCGCTGCCTTTGTTGGCGTCGTCGGAAAATGTCCAATCGTTAGTTGAGTGCATGACAGAAACAGCAGAGAAACAGGAGGTTGTCGCCGCGCGCAATATTCGCGTGCAGTTCGGTGCGGTAAAAGCACTGGATGGCGCAGAACTCGTGATCCGCGAAGGTGAATGCGTCGGGCTTGTCGGACACAATGGCGCAGGCAAATCCACCATCGTCAATGTCATCAATGGCGGGCTTTCCCCGCACGACGGCAGCATTTCCTATCACGGCGAACCGGGACATGGCGTGGTAACAGCGCGCAAGCACGGCGTGCGCTGCGTGTTTCAGGAATTGTCACTGTTTCCAAACCTGACGATTGCCGAGAATGTCCGCATCATGCAACGCGACCTCGAAGGCGCGAACTGGCGCGGCAAGGCCGTTGAACTGATTTCCACGAAGCTTGATGAGATTTTTCCCGGCCACAAGATCGACTGTGCCGCGACCATCGATGAGCTGTCTATTGCCGAGCGGCAAATGGTGGAAATCGCCATCAATTTCACCGCGCCCGGCACCGCGCCGAAGCTTGTCATTCTGGACGAACCGACCTCCTCGCTCGACGCAGGCATTGCCGCGCAGCTGATGGCCTATATGCGCCGTTTCGTCGGCGCGGGCGGTTCCGTTATTCTCATTTCGCATATGCTGGGGGAAATTCTCTCCACCTCCGACCGCATCGTCGTGATGAAGGACGGCAAGGTCGTCGCCAATCGTGCAGCCAAAGATTTCACCAATCGCAGCCTCGTTGAAGCCATGGGCAGCGTCGAGCGCGAGAAAGCCGCGCGCCGTGTTGCAAAGGCCTCTGCGAGCGGCACGCCCGTGCTGTCCTTTGCCAAGCGCGCCAGCGACATCAAGCCGTTTCAGGCATACAAGGGCGAAGTCATCGGCCTCGCCGGACTGGCCGGACACGGGCAGACCAGGATGCTTCTGGACCTTTACTATGCGCGGCGGCCGAACTGGGTCCCTGCCCGCAACTGCGAGATCGCTTTTGTAGCCGGCGACCGCAGCCTGAACGGTACTTTCCCGCTGTGGAGCATTTTGCACAATCTCACCATCGGCTCGTTGGACCGGCTGTCGTCGGCAAAGCTCGTTGACCAGAAGCGCGAAGACACGCTCGGCAGCCAGTGGAAAGACCGCATCCAGATTCGCACGCCGGATATGGGCAACCGCATCCTGTCGCTGTCGGGCGGCAACCAGCAGAAGGTTCTTTTTGCCCGCGCGCTGGCAACCAGCGCCAACGCCATTTTGATGGACGACCCGATGCGCGGCGTCGATGTGGGTACCAAGCAGGAAGTCTATGAAATCCTGCGCCATGAGGCGGAAAACGGACGCACCTTCGTCTGGTATTCCACCGAAATGGACGAAATCGAACTTTGTGACCGTGTCTATGTTTTCCGCGACGGCGCTATCGTTGCGGAGCTGACCGGCGAAGACATTACAGAAAAGAACGTGCTTGCAGCATCCTTTGAGGGAGGACACGAATAATGCGCCTTTCCTCTTCCTCCATCCGCCTGCTGACGCCGGTCTTCTCGCTGGTCCTGCTTCTGGCCGCCGTCTTCTACATGCAGCCGCGTGCCATGAGCTATACGGGGCTGAACCTGCTGTTCAACCTGGCCGTCCCCATCGCACTGGCAACCATCGCACAGATGCTGATCATGGCCGTCAACGATCTCGACCTTTCGATGGGAACCTTTGTGAGCTTTGTCGTCTGTGTTGCCGCGACCTGGCTCAACACGGCTCCCCTCATCGGTGTGCTGATCCTCGCTGCCGCAATTGCCGCTTATGCGGCGCTGGGTGCAATCATCCATTTACGCAACCTGCCTTCCATCGTCGTTACGCTCGGCATGAGCTTCGTCTGGGGCGGTTTAGCCGTGCTTCTCCTGCCCTCGCCCGGCGGACAGGCGCCGGACTGGGCGCGCTCCCTCATGACGGCCAAGCCGCCCTTCATGCCGATGGCCATTGTTGCCAGCATCGTAATTGCCGTCGTCACGCATTTCATCGTCATGCGCTCGACCTTCGGCGTGCTGATGCGCGGCGCGGGCGGCAATACCCGCTCCATCGAGCGCGCAGGCTGGTCGGTCACCGCCATCCGCGCCGCAACCTATGCGCTGGCCGCCTTCTTCGCCGTGCTGGCGGGAATTGCCCTGGTCGGCCTCACCACTTCGGCGGATGCCAATATCGCGTTACGTTATACGCTCCTTTCCATCGCGGGCGTCATTCTCGGCGGCGGTGAATTCGTCGGCGGGCGCGTTTCGCCGATCGGCGCGGTGATTGGCGCGCTGACGCTGACTCTTGCGGGATCATTCCTCTCCTTCATGCGCATTTCGCCGGACTGGCAGATCGGCGCGCAGGGCGGCATTCTCATCGTGGTGCTGGCATTGCGCCTCTTCCTCAACCGCCTCGAAAAGGGGGAGAAAAAGCAATGAACGGCCTCGCCATTCTCACCAGCCGCCCGTGGATATGGTCGTTTATCGCGACCGCTGCGGTGTGGATCATCACCATCCTCTTCACCGGCGGCGCAGGCGCGCACGGACTTTCCCATGCAGCCTTCACCTTCGCATCCTTCTCGGTGATCGTCGGGCTGGGGCAGATGTTCGTCATCACGCTCGGCCCCGGCAATATCGACCTGTCGGTCCCGGCCAACATGACACTTGCAGCCACGCTGGCGCTCAAACTCATGGATACGCAGGACGGCATGGTGCTGGCAGGGCTTGCCGTCGCCATACTGATCGGCCTTGCCATTGGCATCTGCAATTACACACTGATCAAGCTTCTGCGCATTCCGCCCATCATCGCCACCCTGTCGATGAGCTTCCTGATCCAGTCCACCGCCATCTGGAGCAATCGCGGACTGCGCGTGAAGCCGCCGGAAAGCCTCGCACAATTCACCACCGCCTCCACGCTCGGCATTCCCAATGTCGCCATCGTGGCGCTGATCCTGTCGGTCATCGGCTGGGTGCTTTTGAAAAAGAGCATCTATGGACGCTGGATTTCGGCAATCGGTCAAAATCCCTTTGCAGCCCGCATGGCAGGCGTTCCGGTCGATGGCACACGCTTCGTCACCTATCTGCTCTGCGCGGTGCTGGCCTCGCTCTGCGGCTTCCTGCTCGCCTGTTTCTCGGGCGGCGCGGCACTCAACATGGGCGCGGAATATCTGCTGATGTCGATTGCGGTCGTCATCATCGGCGGCACGGCGGTTGCGGGCGGTGATTCCAATATCCCTGGCATATGGGGCGCTGCCCTCTTCATGTTCCTCATCGTTTCAATGCTTAACACCTACGGCTTCGGTGCCGGTGTCCGTCTCGTGCTGACAGGACTCACCATCATTGCGGTGATCGTCCTCGCCAGTGGCCGAAGGGCAGAGCGATAGTTTTTCTGGAGTGATTTTCCTTGTCTCAGACTGTTTCGACCTACGAAATCCACGACGAACGTTTCAAGCAGATGATCGTGCCGAGCGCCGATCTGGATGAACTTTATAACGGTTGCCGCTGGGCCGAAGGCCCGGTCTGGTTCAACGACCTGAATTGCCTTTTGTGGAGCGACATCCCGAACCAGCGCATCCTGCGCTGGGTGCCGGGAAGCGAAATTGAAGGCGGCGTCTCCGTCTTCCGTCAGCCTTCCAATTTCTCCAACGGCAACACCCGCGACCGTGAAGGGCGACTCGTCACTTGCGAGCATGGCGGTCGCCGCGTCACGCGCACGGAGCCGGATGGCAGCATCACTGTGCTGGCCGACAGCTATCAGGGCAAAAAGCTGAATGCACCCAATGATGTGATCGTGCGCTCGGACGGAACGGTGTGGTTCACCGATCCGACATACGGCATTCTCGCGGATTATGAAGGCTACAAGGCCGATCCGGAACAGCCGACGCGCAATGTCTATCGCCTCGACCCGAAGACCGGCGAAATCGACGCCGTCATCACCGATTTCCACCAGCCGAACGGCCTCGCCTTCTCTCCGGACGAAACGAAGCTCTATGTCGCCGACAGTGCCTACAGCCACGACGAGAACGCGCCGCGCCACATCCGCGTCTTCGACGTTGCGGATGGCGGCAAGCGCCTGACGGGCGGCTCTGTATTCTGCACTATAGATAATGGCTTGCCGGATGGATTCCGCCTCGATACAGCCGGCAATCTGTGGACCAGCGCGGGCGACGGCGTGCACTGCTTCTCGCCGGAGGGAACGCTTCTGGGCAAGATCAGGACGCCGCAGACGGTCGCCAATGTGACTTTCGGCGGGCCGCGCCGCAACCGGCTTTTCATCGCCGCCACGAAATCGCTTTATGCAGTCTATCTCACCGTCACAGGCGCTCAATATCCTTGATGAAACAACGGCGGCTTTCCGAAACGGAAAGCCGCCGCTCATTATAAATAGAATATTTCATTGAAAAAACTGCATTCGCCGCACGTCCCAATGCAGACGTGCCAATAATGTTCCTTGATTCAAAACGGACCTTTCCGGCCCAACACCGGAACGACCCGCATATCAGGACCGTGAATGACGGAACAAATCAAAGAATGATCTCTTCTGTCCTTCTGCCATGCACCCAAAGAAGGCAAGCCTTGCGAATGAGCACATGTCCTGATGCGCTGGGGCCTTATACCTTACCGTCAACGGGATGGAAACAGTTTGTCAACAAACCAGGTCAATTTACTGTGATTAAATTGAACAAAACATGCAAGTTATCATAATGTTATGTTTATTTTACTAATAACTATATTAGTAATCTCTATTTCACAATCCTATTTATTACCATGTTTTCTCGCGATCGAAATCAGCCAATTAATGCCGGGCGGCGATCAATATTCGAGCCGGTCACGCCGAATGTCTGAGTTCCAGAGAGCGGCCGCCCGGCGCGCAATAGCGAATGTGACAGCTATTGGTGCCCTGATATTCTACATCGACTTCCACGCCAAAAACTTCGGCGATACGGTCTGCCCGCAACACCTCGCGCGGCGTGCCGAGAGCAACGAGATTTCCCTTGTCCATCACCGCGATACGATCGCAGAACATCGCCGCGTGGTTCAGATCGTGCAAAGCTGCCACGACCGTGAGCTTCTGGCGGCTGACGAGATCGAGCAGTCCGATCTGGTGCCCGATATCGAGATGATTGGTCGGCTCATCCAGAAGCAATATCTGCGGCTCCTGCGCCAGTGCGCGCGCTATATGCAGGCGCTGCCGTTCCCCGCCGGAGAGCGTGTGCCAATAGCGGTCAGCCAGATGCGCCATATCGACATTGCCCAATGCCTGATCAACGATTGCATCGTCTTCCGCCGACCATGGAGACAAGGCGCCGAGATAAGGCGTCCGTCCCAGTTCCACCGCCTGACGCGCCGTGATGCGCTCCGTCGTGTCCGCCTGCTGCTCGACAAGCGCCAGCAGGCGGGCGATCTCGCGGCGGCTGAACCGGCCGATAGGCGCGCCGCAAAGGGTCACTTCACCGACGCGGCATCGACGAACGCCGGACAGCAGCGACAGAAAGCTGGTCTTTCCCGAACCGTTCGGGCCGATAATGCCAAGAAACTCACCTTCAGCTACGTCCAGCGAAACATCGCGCAAAATCTCTACATTGCTGGCTGACCAGCCGACATTGCGTGCTGAAAGAATCATGATGCAGCCCTTCGTTGTCCGAGCAGCAGGGCAAAGGCGGGCGCGCCAAACAAAGCCGTGATGACGCCGATCGGCAGGACCTGCCCCGGAATGATGATGCGCGACAGGATATCGGCGACGATCATGAAGATTGCACCAATCAGGGCCGCCGCAGGCAGCAGCCTGCCGTGACGCACCCCGACCACCATTCGCGCCGCGTGGGGAATGACAAGCCCGATGAAACCGACGGAGCCGACGATGGAAACCATCACAGCCGTCATCATGGCGCTGACACCAATCAGCACGGCATAGACGCGACGCACCGGTATGCCGAGCGAAGCAGCGGATTCCGTTCCGAAGGTAAAAGCGTCGAGGGCGCGCGCATGCCACAGGCAAACGACAAGACCGACGAGGCACGCTGGCAGCGCAAGCGCCGCGTCAGGCCACCGCACGCCGGAAAGGTTGCCCAGGAGCCAGAACATGATGCCGCGGGCCTGTTCCGCATTTGCAGCCTTGGTGACGATGAATGACGTCAGCGCATTGAAAAGCTGCGAGCCGGCAATACCGGCAAGGATGATCGCGCTGCTGCCTCGCCCTGCCCGCAGCGCCAGCAGTGACACAAGGCAGAAAGCTACGATGGCGCCGATGAACGCGCCCAGCGAAAGAGTCAGCACGCCAGCGCCGATGCCGAGAATGGCCACACCGACAGCCCCCGTCGAAGCACCTGCGGAAATGCCCAGAATATACGGATCGGCCAGCGAATTGCGCAGCAGCGACTGCAGGATAACGCCGGATATTGCCAGCGACGCGCCGCAACATGCGGCAATGACGGCGCGGCTTAGGCGATAGCTCCACACGATCCCCTCATCGATGGGTTCGAGCGGGTATCCGGCGTTCCAAATCCGGTTGGCTACAGTCTTCGCCACCACGTCGAGCGGTATCGCCGTTTCACCTATCGCGGCCCCAAGCCAAAGGGCGAGAAGAAGCAGGACAAGCGAAAGAGTCAGGAAAAACGCGCCGGAGCGCGTTTTTCTCTTCTGGCGGAAGCCTGTTATCGCTACCCGCGCCGTCACTTATTCAAGTCCGAGGCGGCAATATCGGCGGCAAGCGTTTCGATGCCTTCCACTACGCGAAGCGAAGTGCTCATCGACTGTGCATCCATGTCGAAGACATGCTTGTCCTTCACCGCAGGCATCAGCTTCGTGACAGCATCATTGTCAAGGAACTGGTGCTTGACGGCAATGTCGTCAGCCGGATAACGGCGGCGATCCAGCTTTGCGGCAACGATCATCGACGGGTTCGACTTCGCAATCGTTTCCCAGCCGACCGTCGGCCATTCTTCTTCGCTGTCGATGACATTCTTGATGCCGAGGGCCGAAAGAATATAGGCTGGCGCACCGAACTTACCCGCCACATAAGGATCGGCATCGACCTGTGCACTGGAGAACCAGACGACGGCGGAAAGATTTTCGTCCCTGGATGCAATTTTCTCTCGGGCCGCGGTCTCGCGGGCTTTCAGGTCAGCCACAAGCTTTTCGCCACGGTCCTGCACATTGAAGATTTCAGCCAGTTCAGTGATTTCCTGATAGACGATGTCCATTGTAAACGCCGCAGTGCGAACGCCGTCGCCACCGCCGGAATTGTCCTTGCCGACGCAATCGGATGGCGACGTGTAGGCTGGAATGCCAAGCTCCTCGAACTGTTCCGGCTTCGCCACAATACCCGTCGGGCCGACATGCCACTGGAAATCTGCCGTCACGATATCCGGCTTTTCGGCCAGAATGCTTTCAAAGCTCGGATCGTTGTCGGCAAGCCGCTTTACCTTGGCGTTCACGTCTTCAAATCCTTTGAGAACGGGGCCGAACCACACCGCTGTTCCGACGACCTTGTCACCCAATCCAAGGCTGTAGAGAATTTCAGCGCTGCTCTGGCCGACAGCAACCGCGCGGGCGGGTGCGCGCTTGAACGTCACCTCGCGACCGCAATTCTTCAATGTCAGCGGATAGTGCGTTTCCGCTGCCTGTGCAGCCGGACCGCCTGCAAGGAATACGAGCGCGCAGAAGGAGGCACGAAACGGCATTTTGCCGAAAATTTTCATAGGAATCCCCGAAAATGATAAGAGAAACGAGCCCTGTCAGGCGACGGACAAAATCCGGCACGAAAGACGGACAGGCATATCCGGGGGCATGTCGAAATCATGCGATGACGATGGGAGAAAGCGTCCTGCGACGCGAAAACTGTCATAACCTGCTCCTGCTCCGGGCATCCCCGCCCGTGACAATGGACAACACTAGACGGCAGGTCTCCTGGCTCGCGAATATCTGCTGTTCATCTGCCTTCCCGCGCTTCTTCGGCGCAGTGGCATGACGCTTTGAACGTCACGAGGATGAACGGCAATCCGCTTACAGTTGCGGGGGCAGCCACGGTCTTGGCCCCTTTTCGGGTCGTCCTCACCGTGTTCCCTATTAATCCCCTTCGCTCTCGGTCGGGGAACCGT
>Ga0182748_1000828_pt1 | contig 31379 bp, 31 predicted proteins | sample eDN3rd37CKraftOP_FD_128877 | JGI IMG/M metagenome (GOLD analysis project Ga0182748, IMG submission 128877) | Enriched Organic Plus compost microbial communities from Emeryville, California, USA - eDNA 3rd pass 37_C Kraft OP (version 2) (version 2) ...
GGTGCGGGTGATGCCGCAGCGGATCTGCGGCGTCTCGATGCGCTCGGTGAGCACGGAGAACGGCTCGGGCGGATCGTCCCCGGGCTGCATCTCCAGGCTGGCCCAGTCGATGGTGCGGCCGTCGAGCCGCGGCGGCGTGCCGGTCTTGAGCCGCCCCAGCGCCAGGCCGAGCCGCTCCAGGGTGGCGGACAGGCCGAGCGCGGGCGCCTCCCCGACCCGGCCGGCCGGAATCTGGCGCTCGCCGATGTGGATCAGCCCGCGCAGGAAGGTGCCGGTGGTGAGGACGACGGCGCCGGCGGCGAATTCGCGCCCATCCGCCAGGCGCACGCCCGTGACCCGACCCTCGCGCAGCATGAGGTCGTCGACCTCGCCTTCGATCACCGTGAGCCCGCCGGTGGCGCGGATCGCGGCCTGCATGGCGGCGGCGTAGAGCTTGCGGTCGGCCTGGGCGCGCGGGCCGCGCACGGCCGGGCCCTTGCGGCGGTTGAGCACGCGGAACTGGATGCCGCCATGGTCGGCCACCCGGCCCATCAGGCCGTCGAGGGCGTCGATCTCGCGCACGAGATGGCCCTTGCCGAGGCCCCCGATGGCCGGATTGCACGACAACGCGCCGACGGTCGCGAACCGGTGCGTCACCAGGGCGGTGCGCGCGCCCATGCGCGCCGCGGCGGCCGCGGCCTCACAGCCGGCGTGGCCACCGCCGATCACGATGACATCGAAGGACGCACTCATCTGCGAAAATCCCGAACCGGCGCCGGGCTCATGGCCCTCAACGCGCGATCGCCCTCCCGCATGTGGTGAGGGGGATCGCCGCCCGAAAGCCGGCGCCTCGGCCCTGCTCTAACCCACCCGCTCCCGACGGTCAAAATCCGCCACCGGCCGATGTTTCACGTGAAACATACGGTGCCACGTTACTTTCCTATGCAGAAATCACGGAAGATCGCGTCGAGCAGGTCTTCGACGTCCACGCGTCCCACGAGGCGGCCGAGCGCCCGGGCGGCGAGCCGCAGGTCCTCGGCCACGAGTTCCTCGGCCTTGCCGCCGGAGCCCTCTAGCGCATGGTCGAGGTGACCCACGGTCTCCTGCAGCAGCAGCCGTTGCCGCTCGCGCGTGACCATGGCAACCTCGGCCGCGCCGAAAAAGGCCGCGATTCGCCGGGCCAGCGCCTCCAGCAGCAGGCCCACGCCATCCTCGCGCAAGGACGAAATCATAAAACTATTATCTAAATTCGATAGTCGATGATTTAGATTTTCGATTTCATTTCTTGTGAGAAGATCGGCCTTGTTGAACACGCGCCAGAGCTCCCGCGGGCCCGCGGTTGCGGTATTCCCATCCGCCGACCTCCCCCGAATGCCTGTAGCGGTATCGGCGTCCGCCGCACGCAGGCCTCCGTTATCCAGACCGGAAGGCGACGCGCTTGCCGCGACGGCTTGGTTCGCTTCGCTCGACCCGGCCCGTGACGCGTCGCCCGCCGCGCCGCGCGAAACGTCAACCGCTGCGGCCTGCGGCGCGCCGTTCGCCCCTGCGACGCGCCCCATCAATCCAGTCCCGCCCGATATGGCGGCGTCCGCCGAATGCGGGCCGCGACCCTCCGGGCCGCCGCTGACCGCCGCGCCAGCGGCCCCCGCGCCCGTGCTGGCGCCAGCGGCGGCATCGGGCGGGCCATCGGACGAGCCGTGCGCGGCCTCCGCCGCATCCGACATCCACAGCACCAGGTCCGCCTCGGCCGCACGGGCCCGGGCGCGGCGGATGCCCTCCTGCTCGACGGGGTCGTCGCTGTCGCGGATCCCGGCGGTGTCGAGCAGCACCACGGGATAGCCGTCGAGATCGAGGTGAACCTCGATCACGTCGCGGGTGGTGCCGGCGAAGGGCGAGACGATCGCCGCCTCGCGCCGCGCCAAACGATTGAGAAGACTTGACTTTCCGACGTTTGGCGGTCCCGAGATCGCGACCACGAAGCCCTCGCGCAGGCGCTCCCCGCGCCGGGCGCCGTCCAGCACGCCGGCGATCTCGTCGCGCAGGCTGCGGCCCAGGGCGAGCGCGCGCGCCGTGAGGTCCTGCGGAACGTCATCCTCGTCGGGAAAATCGATCTGCGCTTCCAGCAGCGCCAGCGCCTCGATCAGCCGCTGCCGCCAGCCCTCGGCGCGATCGCCGAGCAGACCGCGCAGCTGCCGCAAGGCCTGCCGGCGCTGCGCATCGGACTCCGCATAGACGAGATCGGCCAGCCCTTCGACCCGGGTCAGGTCGAGCTGCCCGTTCTCGAAGGCGCGGCGGGTGAACTCGCCCGCCTCCGCCATGCGCAGCCCGTCGAGGCTCGCGAGCGCGGCAAACGTCGCCGCGACCACGGCGCGGCCGCCGTGGAGCTGCAGCTCGACCGTGTCCTCGCCGGTCTCGCTTTTGGGGCCGGGAAACCAGAGCGCCAGCGCCTCGTCGAGCACATCGCCCGTCTGCGGATGGCGCAGGCGCGTGAGCATCGCCTTGCGCGGCTCGGGCAGGCGCCCGGCCAGCGCCTTGAGCGCGTCGCCCGCGCGCGGCCCCGACACGCGCACCACCGCGATCGCCGCCGGCAGGCGGCCGGACGAGAGGGCATAGATCGTATCGTGCGCGGGACTGGCCATGGGACGCACCGAAGCGCCGGCACCGGCGAGGGGTCAAGCCAAATCGGCGCGCCCAGCGCCATAGGGGGCCTAACGTTCTGGCGGCCATCAGACCAGCCAAGGAACACTGTCGAGCGTGGCGCCGCGGTGAAGGATAGGAGGGCGATGTTTCACTTCCCCATAGCGCGAAGATAGGATCATAAATCAAGCCGATTTGCGCAGCCCGGCGCCTTCCGATCCCTTGTCCGTATACGCGCGTTGGAACCTATGGGACATGCTTTCCGAGTGGGGTCATCGATACTTTAATATCGGGATCGCCCTAGGGCAGATCGAAGTCGAGTTGCGGGCATGGAACGATAGGACGATCGACCCCTACCGAGACGCCGAGATCACCGATTTCATCATCGGGACCTGCGACCGCATTGCTGAATGGGCCAAGCACCAAAAATTGGAGCCCATCCCGCACAGTATTCAACGCGTCAAGGCCCGGCTCTCATCCAGCCTCTACGCCGACGCACGCCCGGCCAAAGCGAGCGACATCTTGGACGAACTGCTCCGAGTTCGAGACGACTTCCGACACATGCTTTCAAGCCGCCATTTCTATTCGGTCCAACCTGAGTTGGCAGAGATGCACGGCAACCCAGAGCTTTTCGGAGCCGCCGTGGCAAGGAAATTCCAGGCCGCCCGCGACGACGTCGAGCACGCCGGCAACTGTCTTGCCGTGGGTGAAAGCACGGCTTGCGTGCTACATCTGATGCGCGCGATGGAAACGGCGCTGCGTCGACTCGGGCAACGTTTGGGCACGCAGATAAACCCGAAAGACACCTGGGGAGTTATCCTCAAGAACATGGACCGAGCAATAGAAGCCCTTCCGGAAAAGACAGCGCACCAAAAGCGCAAAAAGAGCCGGTGGGCCGAAAGCCGGGCCAATCTCTTCCACGTCAAACTGGCTTGGCGTGACGATTCAATGCACGGCAAAGCGAGCTATGACCAAACGCAGGCGCGTGAAATCTTCGACCGCGTCAAAGCCTTCATGCAACATCTAGCGACGCTGTAACGAGTTGTCTTTCGCCACCTTTTTGGACGCCCGGGCCGCGCGCACTCTTGATCGAGATCAGCGCTTGCGGGCTGCAGCACGATTCTCCGCGACGGCTGCAGCAAGAGCTTCGTCCACTTTCATTTCGTCGGACGTTACATACGGCGCGACGAACTCCAGCATCTGCCCATATTTCTCGAAGCGGTCGTTCTTGCGCCGAGACGCAAGGCGATGCTGTACAATTTGCTTGAGGAACCCAATCGGAAGCCTGCCTACGGACCGGTATCGATCCCATTTTCCAGCTAGATTTGCCGAACCAGGAACGGCGATGACATCCCTTACGGACCGCTCGAACATTTCAGCCTGATCGACATCGATCAGCTCATTAGCGCGACGCTTCATGACGTCGCCCACAAGCCGGGTCAGTGCGGTCTCGATCAGATATTCCGAAGCGGCCTTAACGAGCGCGGACCGCTCCTTTGTGAATGCCCGGACAATCTCCTGTGCGCTTGCTCCCGTCTCCGACGCGGCCAATTTCCGCGCCACGGCGTGTAAGTCATTCCGCAGTTCCATCATGTGCTGCTTGCGGTTCATGGCGCTGCCATTCATCCTTGATTCGGTGCAAGTATCTTACCGCAGCACCTAAACAACGCCCGACAATCTGTTCAAACTCGGCGTTGCCCATTGCCAATAGTCCTTCCGGTTCTTCCGTGATGCCCGCCAAATCCCGGAGCGCCGACACGAGTATCTTGAGTTGCTCGCGCTTTCTCCCCTCCGCTCTGGCCGCTTCCCGGGCCGCCTTGCGTCTGGCGGCGTTGCCGGACAGCTTGGGATGCCAGCTTCCATCGGCGGCCTTAAGGCGCATCCTCATCATGCGCGCCATGCCGGCGGTTTCGGCCTGCGGGGGGCGACAGCCGTGTTTAAGGATGTAGTCCGAGTATGGATTCTTACCGTTCACGGCCTCGAAGGACCGGGCCTCTGATCGCAGCACGCGCACGATGGCTAAGGCTTCGGCTGCTTCCGACAGCGCAACTACAGACGTATCGTTGCATCGAATCAGTGTGAGCTTAGCGACCATCGTGGATTCCCAATCGCAAGCCGCGTGCCGGAGCGGTCGATGGCGTTTCAACGGCTTAGCCAGGAGCAAGTTCGGTTCTGGACACTGAGGAACGGGCAAAGCTTGCCGGTCCCGGGCAAAGCTTGCCCGCCCCCTTCAGTCGCGATGGGCCGTTAAGGAACTACCGCCGATAGAAGAGTGGCGAGGCGACGCAGACCAAAAACCGAGCACCCGCTCAGCGCGCCTGGCCGCGCGCGTTTGTCTTGAGCGCCAGCCGCTCGCCGCCGCGATCGACCTCGATCTGCCGCAGCTTGTCCTTCTGCAGCATCCGCGCGAGGTCCGGCGCATTGACGACCTTGGCGTTGTTCACGCGCAGCAGGATGTCGCCGCGCTGGAACCCCATGCGTTGCGCGGTCGAACCGGCATCGACGTCGCAGACGGCGACGCCATCAGAACCGGCCTCGAGCCCGAGCTCCTCGGCCACCGCCGGCGACAGGTTGCACACCGTCGCGCCCTGCAACGGCGACGCCGCACGGATCTTGGTCGCCAGCCGCGGCCGCGACTCCGGCGCGGCTCCCAGGGCGACGTCGATCGTTCGCCGTTCGCCGCCGCGCAGGATTCCCAGCGTCGCCTTGCCCGAGACCGGCAGCATGCCGAGACGATAGTCCAGTGCGTTCGGATCGCTGATCGCGTGATCGTCGATCGCGACGACGATGTCGTCGACCTTGAGCCCGGCGGCTTCCGCGGGAGCGCCCGCGCGCAGGCTCTTGATCAGCGCACCGGTGCGATACTCCAGTCCGAGCCGCGCCGCCGTTGCTCCATCGATCGAGGACAGCGTGGCGCCGAGCCACGGCCGCCGGATCAACGTCTTGCCCTCGCGCGCCGCGTCGAGCACGAACGACACCATGTTCGAGGGAACCGCGAAGCCGATCCCCTGCGAGCCGCCGCTGCGCGAGAAGATCGCGGTCATGATACCGACCAGTCGTCCGTCGGTGCCGACCAGCGCGCCGCCGGAGTTGCCCGGGTTCATCGCCGCATCGGTCTGGATGTAATACTGGAAGTCGGCCATGCGCAGCTGCGTGCGCCCGACCGCCGAGACGACGCCGTGCGTGATCGTCTGTCCGACCGCGTAAGGGTTGCCGACCGCGATCACGATGTCGCCGGCGCGCACGCGATCGGAATCGGCGAACGGAATCGTCGGCAGCGGCCCGCGCGCGTTGATCCGCAACACCGCAAGGTCGCTGCGGCGGTCGAGCAGGACGAGCTCGGCCGGATATTCGCGGCTGTCCGCGAGCGCCACCTTGATCTCGCTGGCGCCCTCGATCGTGTGCGAGGTCGTCATCAGGAGACCGTCCTTGTCGAGGATGACCGCGGACCCGAACGAGATGTTGCCCTCGGGCTGGGTGGTGGCGTGCTTGAGCTCGCTCGCCTGGCCGAAGGTGACCGGCTCGCCCGCAAGCGTCGCATAGACACTGACCACCGCCGGCGCGATCCGCTCGACCACCGGTGCATAGGATCCGTCCGCGCCGCCGCGATGCTCCCCCTCGGCCACGGCAAAGGTGCTCGCCAGCAGCCAAAGTCCCACGGCCGCCAGGGCCGAACCGGTTGCGCGGTGGATCATCGGCGCACCTTTCCGCCGAAAACGCAGTTCGCACGTTGACTTTCGTCAAAGGATCAAGTCGTCCGCGAGGCGTTGCCTGTTACCGACGGCGCGCGGACGATCGATCCGATCAAATCGCGATCATGTTCTGCGCATTGTGTTGAGCATGATCTCCGAACAAGGGTCGGTGCTAGGCGATCGGGATGATCGCCACGATCCGACGCGCCTTCGGCTCGACAATGACGAGCTTGCCCGCCGTCATCACATACGAATCCCCGCGATATTTCTGCATGATGCCCACCACTTCCGGCGGCAGCGGCTGCAGTGCGATCTGGCGCGGGATGGCGGCTCCGATGGTGAGCGACACGTAGGCCGGATCGACCGCGTTGGCTTCGCGGCCCGCAAAATAGCTGGCGATCTTCCGGCGCTGCTCCGCGCTGAGCGGCGCCGTGTCGGTCGCCGTCTCGGTGATCGCGCTGGCGCGCGCGCCGGTCTCGTCGACGCCGGCGGAATCACGCGCCTCACGCCGCGGCATCTGCTGCGAGACGCCGGCGGTGCTGCCGCCGCTCGGCTGGTTGGCACGGTATCCGGTCGGCCCGCTCGGCTCCTCCGGCCGCTGCTGGATGTAGACGTAGGCCGCCGCAGCGATCACGACCGCCGCCACCACCCCGATGATCTGCTTCATGTCGTATCCTCTCGCCGAGTCAATCCATTGCGCGCCGCGCTGTTCCGCCATGCGCGGCGGCCGCAGGGATCGCTTGCGAATTGACGCTGACCGCAACCCGGCGCACCCTGCCGCACCGGACGGCGGCGCCCGCAACAGCCGCCGCGCACAAAAATATGGGAGGAGCATCATGATCAGCGCCGAGGACAACATCCTGCTCACGCGCGTCGGACCCGGCACGCCGATGGGCGGCATGATGCGGCGCTACTGGCTGCCCGTATGCACCTCCGAACAACTGCCGCGTCCCGACGCCCCGCCGCTGCACGTGCGCCTGCTCGGCGAGAATTTCGTCGCGTTCCGCGACAGCAGCGGGCGGGTCGGCCTGCTCGACGAATACTGCATGCATCGGCGCGCTTCGCTGGTGCTCGGACGCGTCGAGGACAACGGCATCCGCTGTCTCTATCACGGCTGGAAGTTCGCGACCGACGGCACCGTGCAGGAGACTCCGAACCATTGCGACGACCGCTTCAAGGCCAGCATCAAGGCGCCGGCCTATGCAACGCGCGAGGCCGGCGGCCTGGTGTGGGCCTATATCGGAACCAAGGACGAGGAGCCGCCGTTCCAGCGCTACGAGTTCTTCTCAGGTCCGCACGAGAACCGCTGCGTGTTCCGCGTCAACACGCCGGCGAACTATCTGCAGCTGTTCGAGGGCGGCACGGATTCCTCGCACGTCGGAATCCTGCACTGCAATCTCGCCAACCCCGACTGGAAGTCCAAGCCCTCGTTCGTGCCCGAGGCCGAAGACTATACGTCCGTCGCGCTGGCGGTCGGCGACAACGCGCCCGCGCTCGAGCTCGAGAACACGCCGTACGGATTCCATTACGCCGCCAAGCGGCGCGGCCCGTTCCTCTCCGATGGGACGAGCACCAGCAGCGTGCGCGTGACCGCGGTGATCCTGCCGACGGGCCGCATCATTCCGCTGCCGCAATACCAGTTCTTCGTGTTCGAGGTGCCGCAGGACGACGTGCGCACGAGCACCTACATCATCGCGCACGGACCCAAGCCGTTCGATCGCGCCAAGATGCGCGCAGTTCTGGGGCTCGACAACGAACGGCTCTGGAACGAGCGGGACTGCGAGTACCGCGCAACGGCCGAGAACCGCTACGGCCAGGACGTCACGCGCATGGGCGAGACCTGGTCGGGCCTGAGCGGCCTCGTGCCGGAGGATGCGAGCATCGGCGTGTCCATGGGTCCGATCGTCGAGCGCCACAAGGAGATGCTGGTGGCCGCGGATTCCGCCATCGTGCGGCTGCGCGCGCGCCTGCTCGACTCCGTGCGCCTCCACATGGCCGGCAAGCCGCCGCTCGGCCTCACGATCGACGACTATTCCAAGGTGCGCAGCCTTCCCGACACCAACGTCGCCAAGGGCCAGCGCTGGCAGGACCTGGTGCCCGACAACATGGGCCCCGCGCGCAAGACCACCGTCATGGCGTGAGGCGCGGCGCCCAAGGTGACCGGCACCGCTGGCGCGAAGGGCGCTGCACCCGCGCGCTGGGCGTGCAGCGCGGGGCAAGAAACGCTGCGCCGCAGCGTTGACACGCTCCATGGCCCATGCCTCCCTGTTATCAACCATAAGGGAGGAGGACGTCATGCTGTCCAGGTCGGAATTCCTGAAGCTGCTCGGCGTCGCGGCGGCGGGCCTCGCGCTGCCGGCCGCCGGCGCGCAGGCGCAGGGCAGCGACTGGGACGCGGTCGTCGCCGCCGCCAAGCGCGAAGGCAAGCTGCTCATCTACAACGGCACCAACTTTCCGATCGTCCGCAAGATCGCGGCCGAGATGCAGAAGGAATACGGCATCTCCGTCGACGTGCTCGACGGCCGCGCCACCGAGATCCGCGAACGTATCCGCGTCGAGCAGTCCACCAATCGCACCGTCGCCAGCCTGAGCTACAGCGGCTTCACGACGCTCTCGACGCAGGTGAGCGAAGGCGTGTTCCAGCAACACGGACCGCTCCCGAACGCGCAGGGCGTCATTCCCGAGCTGGTGTCGAAGGGACACATCGCGCTCGGCAGCGTCGGCCTGTTCGTCCTGATGTACAACACCAACCTCGTGAAGCCCGACGAGGCGCCCAAGAGCTGGCACGACCTGACCAACCCGCGCTGGCAGGGAAAGATCCTGAGCGATGACTTCCGCGCCGCCGGCGCCGGCAACGTCTGGTTCGAAGCAACGCTCAATGCATTCGGCCGCGAGTTCCACGAGAAGATGGCGGCGCAGAAGCCGGTGTTCAGCCGCAACTTCCCGGAAAGCGAGCGGCGCGTCGCGCGCGGGGAGTATCCGATCTACCTGCCCTTCAACGTCTCCGAATACATCAGCCTGCGCGGGCTGCCGATCAAGGCGATCGTGCCGACGGAAGGCGCGGCCTATGTCCCGTTCGGCGGCGCGATCCTGCGCGACGCGCCGCATCCGAACGCAGCGCGCGTCTATCTCAATTTCCTGCTGAGCGAGAAGGCGCAGACCATGCTCGCGGCGGAAGGGTTTCGTCCCGCCAAGGCGGGCTTCGAAACGAAGGCGCCGCCCGAAGCGGCGCCGCTCGTGGCCGGCAAGCTGCTCGGAACCACCACCGTCGGGCGGCTCGGCGAAATGACCAAGCTGGCGAGCGAGATCTACAAGCCGTAACGCGCGGGCGCGGCGTTCTGCCGCTCTCTCGCCAATCAACAACATTCCACGAACCTTCCAAGGAGCCGACCATGATCACGCGACACGACTTCCTGCGCACCGCAGGCGCATTCGCACTCACCGCCGCGGCCGGTGGCCGCGCCCATGCGCAGGACTATCCCAGCCAGGACATCCATTTGATCTGCGGCTTCCCGCCCGGAAGCGGCGCCGACATCTTCGTGCGCTATTTCGGCGAGAAGCTGCGTCCGGTCACGGGCCGCAACGTCATCGTCGAGAACAAAGTCGGCGCCGCCAGCAACATCGCGACGGAATATGTCGCGCGCTCCAAGCCGGACGGCTACACGCTCTACCCGTTTGCGGGCACCACCGTGGCCGCGACCATGCATCTCTACAAGAACCCGCCCGTGGACGTCGGCAAGGCGCTGCAGGTCGCCGCGACCACCAGCAATCTCGCCTTCATGCTCGTCGTCGCCGCCGACAGCCCGTACAAGACCGTCGGCGAACTCACAGCCGCGATGAAGAAGAAGGGCGCCAATGCCAGCTACGCGGTGGCGGCAAATCCCGGAGTCATCATGGGCGCGCTCTACAAGAACGCCGCCGGCCTCGAAGCGGTCGAGGTGCAGTACCGCAGCGCGCCGGATTCGCTGAGCGAGCTGGCCAGCGGCAAGCTCGACTACGGGCTGCACGATCCGATCTTCGCGCTCGCGCAGGCGCGCCAGAACCGGCTGCGGATCCTGGCGGTCAGCACCAGCGACCGGCTGCAGGCGCTCCCCGACGTGCCGACGATGAAGGAGTCGGGGATTCCGATGGACCTCAATCTGTGGTGGGGCGTGATGCTCGCCGCCGGCACGCCGCGACCGATCGTCGACAAGATCAACACGTGGATCTCGGGCATCGTCAAAACCGAGGAGACGCGCAAATTCCTCGCGCTCTCGGGCGCCGATCCGATGATCCGCACGCCCGACGAAGCGCAGGCGATGTTCCTCAAGGCGATCAAGGAGTGGGGCGAGTACGTGCGGATCGCCAAGATCCCTCAAAACTGATCCCGCAAAACTGATCCCGCAGAACTAAATCGACAACGGATCAACTGCGCCGGATCGCGGCAACGCACCGGCATCCATGCCGGCAGATTGTCCTAACGTCGTCGTCGTACCGCGCTGTCTGGGGACGTGATTCCGGTCAGGGCGCCGGGGCCGCCTGACGTTCAGGCGGCCCCGCCAGATCGACTTTCAGACACGTGTCTCAAGCCGGCGATCAGCCGACGTACTCAACGCGCCGCTGCTCTTCCTTTTCCTCGAGCGTCTCGGGCTGAGCGGGAAGCTGCAGCACCGTTGCTTCCTGGCCTTCGCACACGTTCGTGAGGAGGACAGTGCGGCCATCCGGGAATTCCAGCGCGTCGTGATGCGCTGCCGGAGCGTCCTTGTTCACCTGACGGAAGATCGCCGTCCGGTGCTCGAGCTTCTTGATGCCGAAGCCGAGGAACTTGGGCGCTGTCACCATCACCGGCTCGGTGAAGGCGATCTCGGTTCCCGGCATCACGCAGACCGCGACCGAGCGGTTCTCCGGCGCCGCGAAGCCGCGGGTGCCGGTTCCGAAATCGCGGGTGATGAGCTTATCGCCCACCGAGGCTGGCCGCGATTGCACGTGCATCAGACTGTAGTCACACATTCGAGGTACTCCTCGCTCGCGAGCCCCCGGGTGCCCCAACGAAATCCTCAACGCGCGGACGGGCGAAAGGTTGGCGCGCGCGCGCAGGCTTTCGTGAAAAGTCGTGACCTTATTTTGAGCGAAAAGGTCCTTAGGATCGCTGGCGTCGACGAGACTCGGTGGGGACTCGACGCCGATGCCCCGCGGCCTGCCGGCTGCGCCCGGTCCGGGGCCACGACTGCGGATCGGCATAGCTGCTTTGCACTGCACAATTGTGTTGTTGCAGTGCTGGCTGGCCGGCATATTGAAGCAAAATGAGCACGACAGACGCCATGACCGAGAGTTCAGAGCCCGTGGACACGCCCAAGGCAGCCAAGGGGGCCAAAGCCAAAGCGGCCAAGCCCGAGCCGAGCACGTCCGCGGCCAAGTCCGGGACAAGCAACTCCGAGCCCGCCAAATCCAAGGCGACCAAGCCCGGCGCGACCAAGCCAAGGACCTGGCAGACGAAATACGGCCCGCGCCGGGTCAGGGAAGCGTTGCCGACCCTGGAAGAGGCGCTGTTTGCGGCACGGGGCCTGAGCGACGACTTCAACGAGCAGGTCGAGATCGCAGCCTCGTTGCTGGGCGTGTCCGTGGACCAGGCCCGCGCCGAGGCCATGAAGACCAAGCACACCACCACGCTCCAGGTGCGCGCGCCGACCAACAACGACCGCAGTGGCGGCACCCGCTCCGTCGTGGTCGAGCGCAAGGTGGTGCGGCGGCAGGTCGTCGTCCCACGCCGGATCGGCGTGTAGCCCGGCCTCACTGGGTTAATGTCATTGTTTCTGATGGATGCCCGGGTCGAGCCCGGGCATCACGATTCTCGCGGCTTTTGTCTTGTCTTGCGGCTTTTATCTTGCGGTTTTTGCGGCGCGATTCCGATCACGATGACGTGCGCCCGGGCCGGCCTCAATCGCAATCGAGTCGATTACTTGAATGTGATGCCGCGCGGGGGCTAGCTGCGCGCGCCGGGCGGACGGCGGCTGCATTACAATCACATGATGACCTCGACGAGCACGCACGAAAACAGGCTGGCGCGGGAAACCTCGCCGTATCTCCTGCAGCACAAGCACAATCCCGTGGACTGGTGGCCGTGGGGCCCCGAGGCGCTCGCGGAGGCGAAACGGTCGAACCGGCCGATCCTGCTGTCGGTCGGCTACGCGGCCTGCCACTGGTGCCACGTGATGGCGCACGAGAGCTTCGAGGACGAGGCCACCGCCGGCGTGATGAACGAGCTCTTCGTCAACATCAAGGTGGACCGCGAGGAGCGGCCCGACATCGACCAGATCTACATGAATGCGCTGCACCTGTTGGGCGAGCAGGGCGGCTGGCCGCTGACGATGTTCCTGACGCCGGACGGCGAGCCGGTGTGGGGCGGCACCTATTTTCCCAAGGAGGCGCGCTATGGGCGGCCGGCCTTCGTCGACGTGCTGCGCGAATTGTCGCGCCTCTTCCAGGAGCAGCCCGACCGCATCGGACAGAACCGCGATGCGCTGATGCAGCGGCTCGCGGCCGCCGCCCAATCCGAGCGCCAGATCACGATCGGGCCGGCCGAGCTCGACCAGGCCGCCGCGGCGCTCGCGCGCCAGATGGATCCGGTCAACGGCGGCCTGCGCGGCGCGCCGAAATTTCCGCAATGCGCGATGCTGGAGAACCTCTGGCGGGCGGGCCGGCGGCGCAACGACCACCGCTTCTTCGACATCGTCGAGCGCACCCTCAACCGGATCTGCGAGGGCGGCATCTACGACCACCTGGGCGGCGGCTTCGCGCGCTACTCGGTCGACGACAAGTGGCTGGTCCCGCATTTCGAGAAGATGCTCTACGACAACGCCCAGCTCCTCGAGCTGCTGGCGCTGGCCTTCGGACGCACCGGGGCCGAGCTGTTCCGTGAGCGCGCCCGCGAGACGGTGGGCTGGCTCACGCGCGAGATGACCACCGCCTCGGGGGCCTTCTCGGCCTCGCTCGACGCCGATTCGGAGGGCGAGGAGGGCCGGTTCTATGTCTGGTCGCTGGCCGAGATCGAGACGGTGCTGGGGGCGGAAAATGCTGCACTCTTTGCTGCACATTACGACGTGACCCGCGACGGCAATTTCGAAGGACATAATATCCTCAACCGTCTCAAAGACTTACCGCGCAGCACAGAGGACGAGGCCAAGCTCGCCATGCTGCGGTCCATGCTGCAGCAAGAGCGCGAAAAGCGGGTGCGGCCGGGGCTGGACGACAAGGTTCTGGCCGACTGGAACGGCCTGATGATCGCGGCGCTGGCCAACGCCGGGACGCTGTTCGGCGAGCCCGGCTGGATCGCCATGGCCCGGCGGGCGTTCGACGCCGTCGCCGCCAACATGACCCGGGGCGGGCGCCTCGGCCATGCGTGGCGCGAGGACAGGCTGGTGTTCCCGGGGCTCGCTTCCGACTACGCCGCGATGGTCCGCGCCGCGCTCGCCCTGTTCGAGACCACCGGCGAGCGCACGTTCCTCGAGCGCGCGGTCGCCTGGCAGGCGGCGCTCGAGCGCCATTACAACCAGCCGGAGACCGGGCGATATTTCCTGACGGCCGACGATGCCGAAGGACTGGTGGTCCGTCCGCAGTCCACGCTCGACGAGGCCATCCCCAACCACAATGGCCTCATCGCCCAGAACCTCGTGCGGCTGGCGGTGCTGGCGGGCGACGACGGCTACCGCGCGCGCGCCGACCGCCTGCTCGACAGCATCCTGCCGCTCGCCGCCGACAATCTCTTCACCCACGTCAGCCCGCTCAACGCGCTCGACCTGCGCCTGCGCGCCGCCGAGATCGTGGTGACGGGCGAGGGCGCCGCCGCGGACGCGCTCGTCGCCGCCGCGCTGACGCTGCCGTTCACCGATCGCATCGTCCTGCGCGCCCCGCGCGCCGACGCGCTCGCCGCATCGCATCCGGCGCGCGCCAAGATCGAGGCGAGCCCCGGCGCCGCCGCGGCCTTCGTCTGCGTGGGGGAGCGCTGCTCGCTGCCGGTCGCGGGCGCGGCCGCGCTCGCCGACATAGTGGCCGCGATGCGCATGCCCGCCGCCTGAGCCCGACGGCGAGCCACGTCAGATCGCCGCGGCGCGCTGGTGCGGCTTGGCGAGGACCTGGCGCGCGAACTTCTGCGCCTTCATCGGCCCGCCGAACAATCCGCCCTGCACGGCATGGAAGCCCATCTCGCGCGCGGCGACGAGATCGGCCCTGGTCTCGATGCCCTTCGCCACCGTGCGCGCGCCGAAGCGGTCGGCCATGTCGAGGATGGTGCGGCAGGCCGAGCGCTTGAGCTGATCGTCGGCGCAGCCGGTCACGAGCTGGCTGTTCACTTTCACCTCGACGAAGGGGAAGTGCGCGAGGTCGACGAACCGCGCCCACTCGTCGCCGAGGTCGTCGACGGAGATGGCGATGTTGGAGAAGCGCAGCGTGCGCGCCGCCTGCTGCGCGATCGCGATGTCGCCGATCATGTCGAGGCCCTTGATCTGCACGAGCACGCCGTGGAACGCCGGATGCGCCGGCATCAGCTCCTGCAGGCGCTTCACCGCCGTCCCGTCTTCGAGAAAGGGCACGGGCAGGCTCACGGCGAGATCGACGGGCGAATAGTTCTCCAGGAAGAAGGCCCAGTCGGCGATGGCCTGGCCGACGACGAACTGCGTGAGCGAGCGGAAGTGCGGATCGTGACGCGCCGGCAGGAAGCGCGAGGGCGAGACGAGGCCGCAGTTGGGATGGCTCACGCGGGTCACCGCCTCGACGCCGCACAGCGTGAGCGAGCGCACGTCGAGCTTGGGTTCGTACCACAGCTGAACCCAGCCGCAGCGCAAGGCTTCCTCCGCATCGATGGCCGGCGCGAAATCGGGCTCCGGCGGCAGGCAGGCCGTCAGGCGCTCGCGCAGATCCTCCACGCGATAGGGCGTCGCGAGCGGCGGCAGCATGCGAAGGCCGATCTCGCTGCCGTGCTCCCTGAGCGCGTCGAGCGCGGGCGACGGCGCGCCGACGAGCAGCACCTCCGCCTTCGAGCCCGACATCGCCACGACGTGCAGCGCATCGACCGTGTGCTCGGCGCCGCCGGCCACCGTCATCAGCAGCGTGTCGAGCGCCGTGGTGGTGAGCAGGTTGCGCAGCGCGTCGAGGCCTTCGCACTCGCGCACGAGGAAGCCGGCCTCCTCCAGCTCCTCTCGCAGGAAGTTTCGGATGTGAGCCTTGCGCTCGATGATGCACACGCGCGTCACCATCTTGCGTTGGCCGAAGACGACCAGTGGCCGCACTGTTTCGAACGCCTGAGTCATGAAGATGCTCCGGGTTGAGACCACGCGAACGAGTTGGAACGAAAGCGCGCGGGACATCGCACCCAAATGCGGGCGCGGACATGGTGCGGCGCGCCCAAGTTGTGACAGAATTAATACAGAGCAATTGAATTAAGTAGGCGCGCGCGACCAAAGTCGATGCGCGGGTCCGCGCGACACGCGCGTGGTCTTCACGGTTTCGTCGTCAAGGTTTCATCTTGGCGCTGTTGTCGCGGCCGATGCGCACGCGCGAGCGCTGCGCCGGCGACAATGATGGACAGCGAATGCTGTGAAGACGTCAGTGACGAGTTGCGAAGCCGCGTCGTGAACGCGTCAACGGTGCGCCGGCGGTCACGGCGCACAGACGATCAGAGTGGAATGCGCGCGCTAGTTCTTGGTGCTGGTGCCGGACGCCGGCGTCGCGCCGCCGCCGGCCTGGTCGCTCACGACGCCGGCCTGCTTGAGCACGTTGCTGAGCTGGCCGAGCCGGTTGAACAGGTCGGCGAGTGCGGTGCGGTTGAGCACCAGGCGGCACGCCGGCACCTGCCGGCCCTCGAGCACCCCGAGCGCGCCGGGATCGTCGAAGCGCGAGACCGTGAACTCGATGCGCATGAGCTGGCCGTCGAACACGCAGGAGCGGATCGAATCGGCGAAGGTCTCGTCGAGGTCGTGCCGGTCCTGGTAGCGCAGCCGCGGCTGGCGTGACGCTGACGTCGGGCTTGGTTTCGCCGATTGCTCGGACATGCACTCGCTCCTTGCGCCTGTGATCCGGCGGGAAGTTCAGACCCCCACACCATCGTACTGTAGAGGGGTTTGCGCCGCTGCGGAAGCCGGGATTCCCGGCCGTCCCCTCGTCAGGTGTTCATGGAGTCGAAGAACTCCGAGTTGCTCTTGGTGTTGCGCAGCTTGTCGAGCAGGAAATCGATGGCGTCCATGGTGCCCATCGGATTGAGGATGCGGCGCAGCACGTACATCTTCTTGAGCTGATCCGGCGCCACCAGGAGCTCTTCCTTGCGGGTGCCGGAGCGGGTGATGTCCATCGACGGGAAGGTGCGCTTGTCGGCGACCTTGCGGTCGAGGATGATTTCCGAGTTGCCGGTACCCTTGAACTCTTCGAAGATCACCTCATCCATGCGGCTGCCGGTGTCGATCAGCGCCGTGGCGATGATGGTGAGCGAGCCGCCTTCCTCGATGTTGCGCGCAGCGCCGAAGAAGCGCTTGGGGCGCTGCAGGGCGTTGGCGTCGACACCGCCGGTGAGCACCTTGCCCGATGACGGCACGACCGTGTTGTAGGCGCGGCCGAGGCGGGTGATCGAATCGAGCAGGATGACCACGTCGCGGCCGTGCTCGACCAGACGCTTGGCCTTCTCGATCACCATCTCGGCCACCTGCACGTGGCGGGCGGCCGGCTCGTCGAAGGTCGAGGAGATCACCTCGCCCTTCACCGAACGCTGCATGTCGGTGACTTCCTCCGGCCGTTCGTCGATCAGGAGGACGATCAGGTAGCACTCGGGGTGGTTGGCGGTGATCGAGTGGGCGATGTTCTGCAGCAGCACCGTCTTGCCGGTGCGCGGCGGCGCGACCACGAGGGCGCGCTGGCCCTTGCCGATCGGGGCGACGATGTCGATGACGCGCGCCGACAGGTCCTTCTTGGTCGGGTCGTCGTGCTCCATCTTCAGCCGCTCGTCGGGATAGAGCGGAGTGAGGTTGTCGAAATTGACCTTGTGCCGGGCCTTTTCCGGATCCTCGAAGTTGATCTTGTTGACCTTGATGAGGGCGAAGTAACGCTCGCCCTCCTTCGGGCTGCGGATCTGGCCTTCGATGGTGTCGCCGGTGCGCAGGCCGAAGCGGCGGATCTGCGAGGGCGAGACGTAGATGTCGTCGGGGCCGGGGAGGTAGTTGGCCTCGGGCGAGCGCAGGAAGCCGAAGCCGTCCTGCAGCACCTCGACCACGCCTTCGCCGATGATTTCGACTTCCTTCTGAGCAAGCTGCTTGAGGATGCCGAACATCAGTTCCTGCTTGCGCATGGTCGATGCGTTCTCGACCTCGTGCTCCTCGGCGAATTCAAGCAATTCGACGGGGTTCTTGGACTTGAGGTCTTGGAGTTTCAGTTCCCGCATAGGGGTGGTCCTAATTGAGCGATCAAAACACGGGGGGTTCGATCATGACGAGGAGGGAGACATTGCAGTGTGCCGTCGGACGTGAATCCGGCCGCCCGGACGGCACGCGATGATGGGAATCTCAAAGTGCGGTTGGAGGCGTTGCGGCTTCCACTGCTTAGAACGCACTTTGAAGGCTGAGGTTGCGGAGAGCGGAGCGGAGCGGTTGCCGGATGAATGATCCGGACCCGACGCGACTGGTTCCGCACCTCGGAACCGATTCGACTGCATCTACCTGCGTTCGGGAGAGGTCAACAGAATATGGAAAGACCCGGCCGAACGCAAGGGTGGTTTCGCCTAGCGAAAAGGCTTGAGCACCACCAGCAGCACGATGAAGACGATCAGGACCGCCGGTACTTCATTGATAATTCGATAAAATTTCTGGGAGTGCCGATTGCGGTCGGCGGCGAAGTCCTTAACCCAGCGCGTGAAAAAGCCGTGGAGCGCGGACATGACGAGGACGAGCAGGACCTTGAGCTGCAGCCACAGCTCGTCATACCAGGGCGCCTCCCAGGCCATGTAGAGACCGATCACCCAGACCACGATCATGGCCGGATTGATGATCCCCTTCAGCAGCCGGCGCTCCATGAGCTTGAAGGTCTCGGACTGCTTCGAGCCGGGCTCCGCCTCGCAGTGATAGACGAACAGCCGCGGCAGATAGAGCATGCCCGCCATCCAGGCGATCACGGCCATGATGTGGAAAGCCTTGAGCCACTCGTACATGCGCCAGCACCCCCGATTGCCGAACTAGCCTCGCACCCGCGCCAGCATGCGTTCGACATGGGCGATCGGGGTACCGGGCAAGATACCGTGGCCGAGGTTGAAGATGAAAGGCGCGTTCGCCAGCGCCCCCAGGATTGCATCGACGCCGCGGTCGAGCGCATCGCCGCCGGCGAGCAACGCGAGCGGATCGAGATTGCCCTGCACCGGCCGGTGCGGCTGGATCGCGTCGCGCGCATAGGCGAGATCGACGGTCCAGTCGAGCCCGACGGCGTTGCCGGGGACGTCGTGCACATAGCGCGCGAGGTTGGTCCCCGCGCCGCGCGGAAATCCGATGACCGGCGCACCGGGAACCCGCGCGCGCAGTCCTGCAACGATCCGCTGGGTCGGAGCGACGCACCAGCGCAGGAATTCCTCGGGCGCGAGATTGCCGGCCCAGGTATCGAAGATTTGAACGGCGTCGACGCCGGCGGCGAACTGGCCGGCGAGGTATTCGATCGACGCATCGACCAGGACATCGATCAGCCGCTGGAACGCGTCCGGCTCGCGATAGGCCATCAGGCGCGCCGGCGCCTGGTCGGAGGTTCCTTCACCGGCGACCATGTAGGTCGCAACCGTCCACGGCGCTCCGCAAAATCCGAGCAGCGTCACCTCGTCCGCAAGCCCGGCGCGGCTGCGCCGGATCGTCTCGTAGATGGGCGCGATGCGTTCGCGGTCGATCTCGCCGCTCAGCCGGTCGAGGTTGGCGGCCGACATCGGCGGCGACAGCCGTGGACCCTCACCCTCGACGAACGTCAGGTCCTGACCGAGCGCATAAGGTACGACCAGGATGTCGGAGAAAATAATCGCTGCATCGAACCCGAACCGGCGGATGGGTTGCAGCGTTACCTCGGCGGCAAACTCGGGAGTGAAGCACAGCTTGAGGAAGCTGCCGGCGCGTGCGCGCAACTCGCGATACTCCGGCAGATAGCGTCCAGCCTGCCGCATCATCCAGACCGGTGGATGCGCCTGCCGACGGCCATGCAGTACGTCGAGCAAAGCTTTCGGACGATCCATGGTCCTTCCTTCATCAACTCAAAGAGATTCTAGATTGTTGTAGTAGCTGGACGGTGGGTTTGACTCACGAGTCGCTGTCCACACGCCGTCAACATCACGCCGGACATCCGTTGCCGGACAATCCCCATGTTGTTCCGCCAACCGGGCACGACAAGTACCCGGTCCTGCATCCGAAATCCAATCCGTCCACATGCGTCCTGCCGCGCCCCGGGCACAGTCCACGCTCCGGCGGGGGCTATCCGGAATTCATCCACGACTGTTATCATGTGAACGGTTGGACCGGGGACACGGCCGCAGCGTCCGTGCCGGGGGCGGCCCGCCGTTTTATCCCTCCAATGCACAGAAGTTCACAGCGCGGTGACATGCCTCAAAAGACCGTCAGTTTCTTCCATCTTCACCTGATCTCCGATTCGACCGGCGAAACCCTGACCACGGTGGCGCGCGCGGCGGCGGCGCAATACGCCAACGTGCAGCCGGTGGAGCACCTCTATCCGGCGGTGCGCACCAGCAAGCAGCTCGACCGGGTGCTGGCGGAAATCGAGGCGGAGCCGGGCATCGTGCTCTACACGCTGCTCGATGACGCGCTGATCGAGCGGCTGGAAGGCCGCTGCAACGACCTCGGCGTTCCCTGCCGGTCGATCCTGGGTCCCGTGCTGCGCGTGTTCGACTCGTACCTGGGTATCGCGACCAGCCACAAGGTGGGCGCGCAGCACATCCTCAACGCCGAGTACTTCAAGCGGATCGACGCGCTCAACTACACGATGATGCACGACGACGGCCAGCATATCGACGAGCTCGACCAGGCCGACGTGGTGCTGGTGGGCGTTTCGCGCACGTCGAAGACCCCGACCTCGATCTATCTCGCCAACCGCGGCGTGAAGACCGGCAACTATCCGCTCGTGCCCAACGTGCCGATTCCGCCCGCGCTCGAACAGCTCAAGAGGCCGCTCGTGGTCGGGCTCTACGCCAGCCCGGAGCGCATCGTGCAGATCCGCCAGAACCGGCTGCTCGGGCTCAAGGCGCATCGCGAGGACGATCAATATATCGACCGCCACGCGGTGGCGGAGGAGGTGGCGTTCTCGCGCCGCCTGTGCTCGAAGAACAACTGGCCGCTGATCGACGTGACCCGCCGCTCCATCGAGGAGACCGCGGCGGCGATCATGTCGCTGCTGGCGGATCGCCGGCGGCAGACCGCCTGAACGCCGTCGGGCGAGGTGAGTCGAGAGAACGCAAGGAGTACCGCATGAAAATCTGGTCACTCGTCGTCCTTGCGCTGATGCTTGCGGCCCCCGCCGCCGCACAACCGGCGCAGCCCTATGCCGGTTTGCAGAACCGTGCGGTCAAGACGCTGGCGCAGGAGAAGATCGACGACCTGCGCGCGGGGCGCGGCGCCGGCTATGCGCTCGCGGCCGAGCTCAACGGCTATCCCGGCCCGGCGCACGTGCTGGAGCTGCGCGAGCAGCTCGGGTTGTCGAGCGAGCAGCGGCGGCGGGTGGAGGATCTCTTCCAGGACATGCGGCGCGCGGCGGTTCTGCTCGGCGAGCGGCTGATCGCGCAGGAAACGGCACTCGACCGTCTGTTCACGGACCGCACGGCGACGCCCGAACGGCTGCAGGCGACGACGCAGGCGATCGGCCTCACCGAAGCCGCGCTGCGCACGACGCACCTCAAGTATCATCTCTCGACGCGCGATATCCTGACGCCCGAGCAAACACGCCGCTATGCGGAACTGCGCGGCTACGGCGCCGGTCACCAGCCGCAGCCTCATCACGGACACCATTGATCCATGCCGTTGTGGACGGCGCCGCGGCCGCTGGTTCTCGCCTCGCGCAGCGCGGCGCGGCGCGCCATGCTGGATGCCGCGGGCATTCCGCTCGAGACGGCGGCCGCCGACATCGACGAGCGCGCGGTGGAAGCCGCCGCGGGCAAGCTGGTTCCGCATGAGGCCGCGCGCCTCCTGGCGCGCGAGAAGGCGCTGGCGACAGCCAGCCAGTTTGCGGGCCGTGTCGTCGTCGGCGCCGACCAGACGTTGGCGCTGGGCGAGCGACGGTTCTCGAAGCCGCGCGATGCCGCCGCGGCGCGCGCGCAACTGCGTGCACTCTCGGGGGCGACCCACGAATTGCATTCCGCCGTGGCGGTCGTGCGTGACCGCGAGGTGCTGTTCGACCACGTCGATACCGCGCGCCTCACCATGCGCGATCTGTCGGACCGCTTCCTCGACGGCTATCTCGCCGCCGCGGGACCGGCGGCGCTCACGAGCGTCGGGGGCTATCAGCTCGAAGCGCTCGGGATTCATCTGTTCGAGCGCATCGAAGGCGATCATTTCACCATCCTCGGCCTGCCGCTGCTGGCGCTGCTGGCGTTCCTGCGGCGCGAGGGGCTGGTGCTGGCCTAGCGCCGCAGACGTGAAGGTCCCTTCGGAAAAAGAGCATCAGCCAAAGGCACGAGCGACAATTTACGTGCGATCGGACGCAAAACCGGTAACCACTTCTGCTGATCGCATGCGAGGCCGTCGGGCAGCGACATTAATAATGTCCCGCCGCCAGCAAAGGACGCGGACATGATCGTCATCGGACTGACCGGATCGATCGGGATGGGGAAGTCGACCGCGGCGAAGTTCTTCGCCGAGCTGGGCGTGCCCGTGCTCGATGCCGATGCCGTCGTGCACGAGCTGTACGAGGGCGCCGCCGTCGTCGCGATCGAGGCGGCCTTTCCAGGCACGACGGCGGACGGAAAGGTCGACCGCGCCAAGCTCGGACAGCGCGTCATCGGCGACGCCGCGGCGATCAAGCGCCTGGAGGCGCTGGTGCATCCGCTCTATCGCGCCGCCGAGCGCCGTTTCCTGGCGCAGGCGGAGGCGAGCGGTGCTTCAGTCGCCGTGCTCGACGTGCCGCTGCTGTTCGAGACCGGCGGCGACAAGCGCGTCGATGCCATCGTGGTCGTCTCGGCGCCGGAGGACATGCAGCGCGCCCGCCTGGAAACGCGCCCCGGCATGACGCAGGACAAGCTCGCGGCGCTGATCGCGCGCCAGGTGCCCGACGCGCAAAAGCGCGCGCGTGCGGATTTTGTCGTGGACACGTCGGGTGATTTCGATTCCACCCGCGCACAGGTCCGTGCGATTCTCGACAAAGCCGCCAGCCTGCCGCGGCGGCGCGCCGAGTAAGATCCGCTCACGCTGTTGAAATGTCCCTGAACGTGTCGCGGCGGGGGCGAATCGAATAATCTGCCGCCCGCCAACGGACGACCCCCGGCCATCATGCGCGAGATCGTGTTCGACACCGAGACCACCGGCCTCGACCCGTTCACCGGGCATCGGGTGGTCGAGATCGGCTGCATCGAACTCGTCAACCGCATCCCCTCGGGCCAGACCTTCCACCGCTACATCAATCCGGAGCGCGACGTTCCGGCCGAGGCCTTTGCGGTGCATGGGCTCTCCGCCGAGTTCCTCAAGGCACATCCGTGCTTTGCGGAGATCGTCGACGACTTCCTGACATTCGTCGGCGACGCGCCCCTGATCGCGCACAACGCCTCGTTCGATCTCGGCTTCCTCAATGCGGAGCTCGACCGCAGTGGACGGCCCGCGCTCGGCCGCGAACGCCTCGTCGACACCCTGCTGCTGGCACGCCGGCGCTTCCCCGGCACGTCGAACCGTCTCGACGATCTGTGCGCGCGGTTCGGGATCGACAATTCGCGCCGCACCAAGCACGGCGCGCTGCTCGACGCGGAACTGCTGGCCGAGGTCTACCTGGAGCTGATCGGAGCGCGGCAGGCCCAGTTGGGTCTGGCGCAGATCGAGTCGGGTGCGCGTGGGGCGCGCCAGGCGGCTGCACGGGTGCGGCCGGTGCCGCTGGTCTCCCGCGTCTCCGGGGCCGCGCTGACCGCGCATCGCGCCTTCATCGCAACGCTCGGCGCCGCTCCGATCTGGGGCGATTACATCGCGGACGAACCGGCGGCATCCGCCGTCGAAAAGCCGGCGGCTTAAACCGACGTTACGCGGTCGTCGGCTGCTGCGGCGCCATCTCCGACATCTTCTGGCGGTACAATGTGACGAAATCGACGGGATCGAGCATGAGCGGCGGGAAGCCGCCATTGGCGACGGCGCGTGCGACGATCTCGCGCGCGAACGGGAACAGCAGGCGCGGGCACTCGATCATGACCAGCGGACCGACGTTCTCCTGCGAGATGTTCTGCAGCCGGAACACGCCGGCATAGACCAGCTCGAAGCCGAACAGCAGCATGTTGTCGGCTTCGGCCTTGCCCTCGAGCCGGAGCTCCACCTCGAAGTCGGTGTTCGAGAGCTGGCGCGGCGTGACATTGATCTGGATGTTGATGGCCGGCTGCTGCGTGCGCGGCTGCATTGACTGCGGAGAGTTCGGGTTCTCGAACGAGAGATCCTTGATGTACTGCGCGAGTACGCCAAGCTGCGGCGCCAAGGTGTCGTCCTGCGGCTGCCCGCCGTTGTTCGTGGCCATGACTTCTCCTGGAAATGGGCCGGAAATTTCGGCCGTGGCTAACACAGGGGCCAGACCCCGACAAGGATCGCGGCCGCCTGCCGCGCGCCTGCCGGCGCCTTGGCCGGATCACCCGCCAAACGTCCCGGCCGCGCGCGCGGATGGATATCGGCTGCTTTAGCGGGGCCGCTTATCGGGAACATGACGCCCGCGCGGCGGCTCGTCGGGATGCCGCTGCCACTCGTCGGGGTCGAGGTCGACGACGGACGGCCCGGGATCGGGGCCGCCGAAGGCCGCCGCTAGCGATCGGTTAACCAGACTTCCAATCCGCCGCCGGGTGGCCGGCAGCAGGATCAGGAGCCCGAGGATATCGGTCAGGAATCCGGGGATCAGCAGCAGGAGGCCGGCCAGCACGATGAACACGCCCCGGCCCGCGGCCTCGGCCGAGACTTCGAGCCTGCCGCCGATTGCGCCGCGCACGCGCTCGAGGTGCGCGCGGCCGCCCAGCCGCAGCAACAGGGCCCCGGCCACGGAGGTCAGCAGGACCAAGAGCGCCGCCGCCCACACTCCGACCGCGATCGCGACCAGCACGAAGGCGGCGATCTCGGCCAGGGGGAGCAGCAGCAACGTCAGTCCTATGCGTTTCGCGATGCTCATGTGCGCGGAATTGTCCTTAACCGTGCCCCCGGCCGCTGTTGGCGGGGAAGCTGGGATCGCCTATGGTGCCACGAGGCGCCCGCGGCCATGCCGGGCCACATTCCGCCCTCTGCCTCTAGTTCGGCGCAGTCGCGTGCCTACATAACGGCCTAAGTGCCGCCGGGTCCCGGCGGCTCTCCGATTGGTCCGAACGGCGAGCATGCAGGACGTGTTCGATATTTATACCATCATACTGCTGGCGCTCGCGGTCATTATCTTCATCAAGCTCCGCAGCGTCCTTGGCCAGCGTACCGGGCGAGAGCGACCGCCGTTCAATCCCTATGCGGCGCGCGAGACCCGTCCCGCCGGCGACAAGGTCGTCGCGCTCCCCTCGCGCAGCGGCGAACCCGCGCCCGCGAAGGTCAACGACAAGCCCGCCGCCGACCGGTGGAAGGGCATCGCGCAGCCCGGCTCTCCCGTGGCCAAGGGTCTCGACGCGATCGTCGCCGAGGACCGCTCGTTCGACCCGCAGCACTTCGTCGCGGGCGCGCGCAGCGCCTACGAGATGATCGTGACGGCCTATGCGGAAGGCGACCGGCGCAATCTCAAGAACCTGCTGGCGCGCGACGTCTATGAGGGATTCGAGGCGGCCATCCGCGACCGTGAGCAGCGCGGCGAGGTTGCCGAAACGCGGTTTGTGTCCATCGACTCCGCCGACCTCATCGGCGCCGAGCTGCGCAACAAGACCGCGCACGTCACCATGCGCTTCGTCTCGCAGCTCGTGTCGGTGACGCGCGACAAGGCGGGGGCTGTGATCGACGGAAGCCCGGACAAGGTGACGGAGGTCACCGACGTCTGGACCTTTGCCCGTGACGTCACCTCCCGCGACCCCAACTGGAAGCTGGTCGCGACCGAAACCGGCCATTGACCCGATGGCGAAGGCGGCGCGCGCGCTCCGCAGTCTGTCGATCCCATTGCTGGCGCTGCTTGCGCTGCCGACCGGGGCGCCGAGCGCTCCGCGCGGGGCTGACAAGCTCAAGCCGCCGGCGACCGAACGCAGCGATCCCCTACCTGCCAAGCGCCATCCGCGCCACCGCGTGCTGACGGTCGACGGCTTCGGACGGCCCCCGCACCCGCCGGTGGCGGGGCCGATCACGATCCCCGACAGCCAGATCGAGCCGATCGCGTGGAGCGACGTCGACCAGTGGCCGCAGGACAACCACGGCGAAGCTTTCGACGTCTTCCGCACGAGCTGCCGCGCGGTGCTCAGCCAGGAACGCGCGGGCAACGACGCCCGTCCGATATTGCCGCCGCTTGCCGCCGTCTGCCGCCGCGCGCTCGCGATGAAGACGCCGACCGCCGGCGAGGCGCGCGCCTTCTTCGAGAGCAATTTCCGCCCCGTGCGCATCGTGAAGCTCGGCGATCAGGCCGGCTTCCTCACGGGCTACTATGAGCCGGTGGTGGAGGGCTCGCGCTTTCCGACGCCGGTGTTCAAGGTGCCGGTCTATCGGCGGCCCGACGATCTCATTCCGCCGGCGGGCTATGTCAAAGGCCAGGGTTTTCCCAACACCGGAAAATCCATGCGGCGCGCGGCCGACGGCACGCTCGTGCCCTACTACGAACGCGGCGACATCGACAACGGCGTGTTCGACGGGCGCCGGCTGGAGATCTGCTGGCTCAAGGATCCGATCGACCTGTTCTTCATCCAGATCCAGGGCTCCGGCCGCGTGCGGCTGGAGGACGGCACGATCCTGCGCATCAACTACGATGCGCACAACGGCCATCCCTACACGGCGATCGGCCGCATCCTGATCGAGCGCGGCCAGGTGCCGCGCGAGGAGATGAGCATGGAGCGCATCCGCCAGTGGATGCAGCAGGCCGATCCGCGCGACGCCATGGAGCTGCGCGCGCAGAACAAGTCGTATGTGTTCTTCCGCATCGTCGGCCTATCCGGCGAGAACGAGCCCGCCGGCGCACAGGGCGTGCCGCTGACGCCGCGGCGATCGATCGCCGTCGACAAGGCGCTGCATGTCTATGGCACGCCGTTCTTCATCGAGGCGGAGCTGCCGATCTCGTCGGCGCAGCCGCAGAGCAAGTTCCGCCGCCTGATGATCGCCCAGGACACCGGCTCGGCCATCGTCGGGCCCGCGCGCGCCGACCTCTATTTCGGAGCGGGCGAGGAGGCCGGCCGCATCGCCGGGCGTTTCCGTCACCCGGGGCGCTTCACCCTGCTGCTGCCGCGCGAGCTCGATCCGGTCGTCGCCGGCGCGGCGTTTCCACTGCCCTCGGGGCGGCCGGACGTCGAGGCGATCCTCGCGCAGCGCGAAAAGGAAGCCGGCGCGGCGCGTGCGCAGGCACAGGCCGAGATCCCGCTTCCGCGCCCGCGTCCGAAGGGGCGGCTGCACATCGGGTCGCGCCGGTGAGCGGCTCCGACAAGCGCCTGCGCGAGCTGCGCGAGGAGGAACGCTCGCTCTGGCAGGACATCGCGCGCTCGATCAAGCCGCTGCGCCGCAGCCCGCCGCGCAAGGACGCGCAGACGCAGGCCGCGACGGACAAGCCCGCCGCTGCAAAACGCAAAGCCGTGGCCGCCGCGCCGCTCACGCTCGCGCCGGCCATCGCGGTGCGCGCGCCGGCGCCCAAGCCGCTGGCCCCGATGGACCGGCGCACGCGGCAGCGGCTGGTGCGTGGCCGCGCCGAGATCGAGGCGCGACTCGACCTGCACGGCATGACGCAGACGCAGGCGCATGCCGCGCTCGCGCGGTTCCTGCGGCGCGCGCAGGACGACGGCTGCAGATTCGTGCTCGTCGTCACCGGCAAGGGCGCGCGCGGGGAGAGCGGCGAACGCGGCGTGCTGCGCCGGCAGGTCCCGCACTGGCTCGCGCTCGCGGAGTTCCGTGACCTCGTGCTCGGCTTCGAGACGGCGCACATCGGCCACGGCGGCGAGGGTGCGCTTTACGTGCGGCTGAGAAAGCGGCGCTGAGATACGTACAGAGGTCGGAGACCTTGCCGAGACAATGGCATGGCGGTCGTGAGTTCTGCACCCCCTCACCCGCTCGCTGCGCTCGCGACCTCTCCCCGGCGGGGAGAGGTGAGGGCCGTGCTCTGTTGTGCGCTCCTTACTTGCCCGCGAGCGCTGCCGCGATCTCATCCAATAGTGTCAGGCACGGCTTCGCCGCTTGCTCACCTCTCCCCGCCGGGGAGAGGTCGGATTGCGCGCATACGCAATCCGGGTGAGGGGATGCCAACGTCCCCTCAAGCGCGCGCTACAGGATGAACTTGCTCAGGTCGGCGTTCTTGGCGAGGTCGGCGACGCGGCTCGTCACATAGGCGCCGTCCACCGTGACGGTCTCGCCGGACTTGTCGGCGGCCGCGAACGAGATGTCGTCGAGGACGCGCTCCATCACGGTCTGCAGCCGGCGCGCGCCGATGTTCTCGACCGTCGAGTTCACCGACACCGCGGTGTCGGCGATGGCGTCGATGGCGTCGTCGGTGAAATTCAGCGTCACGCCCTCGGTCGCCATCAGCGCGACGTACTGCTTGATGAGCGAGGCCTCGGGCTCGGTGAGGATGCGGCGCATGTCGTCGCGTGTCAGCGGCTTGAGCTCGACGCGGATCGGCAGGCGGCCCTGCAGCTCGGGCAGCAGGTCGGCGGGTTTGGCGACATGGAACGCGCCCGACGCGATGAAGAGGATGTGGTCCGTCTTCACCGAGCCGTGCTTGGTCGAGACCGTGGTGCCCTCGATCAGCGGCAAGAGGTCGCGCTGCACGCCCTCGCGCGAGACGTCGCCGCCCATGCGGCCCTCGCGCGCGCAGATCTTGTCGATCTCGTCGAGGAAGACGATGCCGTTGCTCTCCACCGACTTGATCGCCTCCTGCACGATCTGGTCCTGGTCGAGGAGCTTGTCGGCCTCCTCGTTGAGGAGCAGGTCGTGCGATTCCTTGACGGTGACGCGGCGCGTCCTGCTGCGCCCGCCGAGCTTGCCGAAGATGTCGCCGATCGAGATGGCGCCGACCTGCGCGCCCGGCATGCCGGGGATCTCGAACATCGGCATGCCGCCGGACTGCTGCACCTCGATCTCGATCTCCTTGTCGTCGAGCTCGCCCGCGCGCAGCTTCTTGCGGAAGGTCTCCTTGGTGGCGGCGCTGGCGGTCTCGCCCACAAGCGCGTTGACGACGCGCTCCTCGGCGGCGAGGTGCGCGCGCGCCTGCACCTCCTTGCGCTTCTTCTCGCGCGTCTGCGTGATCGCGGCCTCGAGGAGATCGCGGATGATCTGCTCGACGTCGCGGCCGACGTAGCCGACCTCGGTGAATTTCGTCGCCTCGACCTTGAGGAACGGCGCGTTGGCGAGCCGCGCCAGGCGGCGCGAGATCTCGGTCTTGCCGATGCCGGTCGGCCCGATCATCAGGATGTTCTTGGGCATCACCTCCTCGCGCAGCCGGTCGTCGAGCTGCAGGCGGCGCCAGCGGTTGCGCAGGGCGATGGCGACGGCGCGCTTGGCGTCGGCCTGGCCGACGATGAAGCGGTCCAGCTCCGAGACGATTTCGCGGGGGGAGAAGTCGGTCATGCGTTGCGTACCATGAGAAGGGCGACGCCGTCGGGCGTGTCGACCAGCGTTGTCTTCGCAAACCCGGCCTTTTCGTAGGCGCGGATCGCGCGCGCATTGCCGGGATCGGGATCGGTGACGACGCGCGGCGTGCCGCTGGCCAGCAGTCGGTCGATGAAGCTGCGGATGAAGGCCGAACCATGGCCGCGGCCGACCATGTCGACCTCGCCGATGAACTGATCGATCCCGCGCGTGCCTTTCGGATAGTCACCGAAGCCATGTTCCGGCCACGCGTCCGGATCGTAGCACTGCAGGTAGGCGAACGGCCGGTCGCCGCTGACGACGATGAACTGGTTCATCGCCGGGTGGTCGATGTCGCCGCTCACCAGCGCGAACTGCTCGTCCGGATCGCCCCACCAGGTCTCGACGTGGGGCATCTCCAGCCATAGCCGAACAAGCGGCAGATCCTGCGCCGTCATCGGCCGGAATTCATAATGCGACATGGCTCGTGATCTCAGGAACTCGTCAGCGTTTCGATCGTGATGGAGCGGTTGGTGTAGACGCAGATGTCGGCGGCGATATCCATCGACTTGCGCACGATGCCCTCGGCGTCGAGGGGCGTGTCGAGGAGGGCGCGTGCGGCGGCGAGCGCATAGTTGCCGCCCGACCCGATGCCCATCACGCCGGCCTCCGGCTCGAGCACGTCGCCGGTGCCGGTGAGCACCAGCGAGACGTCCTTGTCGGCGACGATCATCATGGCCTCGAGGCGCCGCAGGTAGCGGTCGGTGCGCCAGTCCTTGGCGAGCTCGACCGCGGCGCGCATGAGCTGGCCGGGATACTGCTCGAGCTTGCCCTCGAGGCGCTCGAACAGCGTGAACGCGTCGGCGGTGGCGCCGGCGAAGCCGCCGATCACGTCGCCCTTGGCGAGACGGCGCACCTTCTTGGCGTTGCCCTTGACGATGGTCTGGCCGATCGAGACCTGGCCGTCGCCGCCGATGGCGACCACGCCGCCCTTGCGGACGGTGAGAATGGTTGTGCCGTGCCAAACGGGGGGCGTCGGGCCGGCGTCAGGCGTCTGCATGGGGCTAAAACCTTGATCCGTGGCCAAAAGTTAGGAATTGGCTTCACCTAATGCAATTGCTGCGGTGGCGAAGGCCGTAAACCCCTGATACAAGGCCCGCGGCTCGGGCGCGATCAGGAGCGGCCGGTCCGGACGAGGTCCCGGACCAGCCGTGAGGTCGGCCCCGAGCTCTTAACGTGGCGCGGGGGCTTTTGGCGACAGGTATCCACGTCGCAGCCAGCGCCGGCAGAAGGGCCGCATCCCATGCGCACGGGCAAGGTCAAGCGCACCACCAAGGAAACCGACATCGAGATCGCGGTCGATCTCGACGGCGCGGGCGCGTCCCGCATCGCGACGGGCATCGGCTTTCTCGACCACATGCTCGACCTGCTGGCGCGGCATTCGCGCATCGACATCACGGTCAACGCCAAGGGCGACCTGCACATCGACAGCCACCACACGACCGAGGACGTCGGCATCGCGCTCGGCCAGGCGGTGAAGCAGGCGCTCGGCGACATGAAGGGCATCACCCGCTACGCCGACATCCATATGCCGATGGACGAGGCGCTCACGCGCGTCGCGATCGACATCTCGGGGCGTCCGTTCCTGGTGTTCAAGTCGCCGTTCAAGCGCGCCAAGATCGGCACCTTCGACACCGAGCTCGTGCACGAGTGGTTCCAGGCGTTCGCGATGAACGCCGGCGTCACGCTGCACGTCGAGACACTGTACGGGTCGAACGACCATCACGTGGCGGAGTCCTGCTTCAAGGGGCTGGCGCGGGTCCTGCGCGCGGCGGTCGCGATCGATCCGCGCGCCAAGGACGAGATTCCCTCGACCAAGGGATCGCTCGGCGGCTGAGCCGTCGTCGTCCGGGCGAGGCAGCCGTCGCGACGCACACCACGTCGAGCCGCCGCTGGCGGCGGACAAGAGGATGACCATGCCGGTCTATGCAGTGTTCGAGCCGCCGGTGCGCGGCCACGACAGAACGAGACACGCGGAACGCGTCACCTTCGTGCGCGACGGCTTCACGTGGAGCGCGTTCCTGTTCGGGCCGCTGTGGATGCTGTGGCACCGGCTGTGGCTCGCCTTCGTCCTCTATGTCGTGATCTTCGTCCTGCTCGGATGGGCGGAGTATGCGCGCGTCATTCCCGCCGGCTCGGAAAC
>Ga0182748_1000831_pt1 | contig 31296 bp, 25 predicted proteins | sample eDN3rd37CKraftOP_FD_128877 | JGI IMG/M metagenome (GOLD analysis project Ga0182748, IMG submission 128877) | Enriched Organic Plus compost microbial communities from Emeryville, California, USA - eDNA 3rd pass 37_C Kraft OP (version 2) (version 2) ...
GAGCTGCTGATCGCCAGCCAGATCATCGGCCAGATCGACGAGGCCGGCTATCTGGAGGCGGAGCTGCTGCCGATCGCCTATGCGTTGCAGGTGCCGCTCATCGAGGTGGAGGCGGTGCTGGCGGTCATCCAGGGGTTCGATCCGGTCGGCGTCGCCGCCCGCTCGCTGTCCGAATGCCTTGCGTTGCAGGCGAAGGAGGCCGACCGCTACGACCCGGCGATGGCGGCGCTGCTCGCCAATCTCGACCTGCTGGCCAGGGGGGCGCTGCCGCAGCTGCGCCGCATCTGCGGCGTCGATGAGGAAGACCTCGCCGACATGATCCGCGAGCTGCGCGCCTATGATCCCAAGCCCGGCCTGCGCTTCGCCGCGCCCGGCGCGGGGCAGGCGGTGATCCCCGACATCTTCGTGACGCCGCGCGGCAAGGGCTGGGGAATCGAGATCAACGGCGCCACCCTGCCGCGCCTGCTCGTCAACCGGGTCTATTATGCCGAGCTGTCGGGCGGGGTGCAGGACAAGGCGTCGAAGGCGTGGCTCGCCGATTGCCTCGCCAGCGCCAACTGGCTGATCCGCGCGCTCGACCAGCGGCAGCGCACGATCATCAAGGTGGCGACCGAGATCGTGCGCCAGCAGGAGGAATTCTTCCGCCACGGCATCGCCCATCTGCGCCCGATGACGCTGCGCTCCGTCGCCGAGGCGATCGGCATGCACGAATCGACCGTCAGCCGGGTGACGAGCAACAAATATCTCTCCTGCCCGCGCGGGCTGTTCGAGCTGAAATATTTCTTCACCAGCGCGATCGCCTCGGCGGCGGGCGGCGAGGCGGTGTCGGCCGAGGCGGTCAAGAGCCGCATCAAGGCGCTGATCGCGGCGGAGGACCCGCGCAAGATCCTCTCCGACGACACGCTGGTCGACCTGCTGCGCGCCGAAGGCTTCGACATCGCCCGGCGCACCGTCGCCAAATATCGCGAATCGATGGGCATCGGCTCCTCGGTGCAGCGGCGGCGGCAGAAGGCGCTGGCCGGATAGACGCCGACCCCGCTACCCGTTCGGGCCGAGTCCATCGCAGCCTGCCCTTCCCGAAAACCCCGCCATCGGCCGGACCGTCCCCATGCCCCTGGTATTGGCCGCATATCCGGTCCGCGCGGCTTGTCGGCGCGGCGGGCGGGATGATAGGCTGCGCCCGGCTTTCCTGTTGATCCGGGTCAAGGCATCGGCGGCAGGGGTCCTTATGCAGCCACGCGGAGGCAGGCCGTCCGCCTGCCCTTTTTTGAAAAAGGATCTTCGGCATGGACAGTGGAATTCAGACGATCAAGGTTTCCGACGGTTGGGAGCGGGAACTCGTCACGCGCAGCGGCTATCGCTTTCACGTCCGCCCGGCGATGGATCTGGACGTGCAGGCGCTGGAGGGCTTTTTCGCCAATGTCGCGCCGGCCGACCTGCGTTTCCGCTTCCTGACCGGCGTGTCGCATGTGCCGGAGGAGATCATCACCTCCATGGTCCGCGTCGACCACCGCAAGACCGAGAATTTCCTCGCGATCGATTCCGACGGATCGCTGGTGGGCAGCGCGATGGTGGCGGCGGACGACCGGCTGGACACCGCCGAGGTCGCGATCTCCATCCACAAGGATTACAAGGGGCGCGGCATCGGCTGGATGCTGCTGGAGCATGTCGCGGCCTATGCGAGGGCGCGGGGCATCCGCCGTCTCCAGTCGATCGAGAGCCGCGAGAACCATGCGGCGATCGAGCTGGAGCGCGAAATGGGCTTCACCGCCCGCCCGGTGGAGGGCGAGCCGGGCCTGGTGCTGGTGGAAACCATTTTGAACCCGTGAGGGGGCGGTTGGGGGTGCGCCGGTGAAGCGGAAGGGCGGCGGCCGGTTTTCTTTCGGCCGCGCTTCATTCTGGGTGTTGCCAGAACCGGCCCGACCGGCTAGAGGCCGCCATTCCAGCACGTGCGGAGCGGTGGCCGAGTGGTCGAAGGCGCTCGCCTGGAAAGTGAGTATACGTCAAAAGCGTATCGAGGGTTCGAATCCCTCCCGCTCCGCCACTTCAGTCCCTGAGTGGGCACTGAGTTTACGCCACTACCCGCCACCAGCGTCTGTAGCAGCCGGGACTTCGATCCCATGATACGAACCTCGCCCTCAGCGACCTCGACGCGCTGGGCCAGTGCGCGCAGGTGGTCGCGGCGATAGCCGCCGCTTTCCAGCCGGATACGCTCGCGGGCGGTTGCGGCGAAGTTGCGCAGCATCTGCGGCGTCACTGCCTTCTGTCCTGTGTTCTGGAGCATGGCCTGCGCCCGCTCGGCATCGGCCCTGGCCTGATCGCGGATGGCCTTAAGGCCCTCGATGCGGTCTTTCAGCGCCGGGTCGTCCAGATCGGCGACGCCTGCCTCGATGGCGTCATAGAGCCGCTTGAGGCGCAGTTCCGATTCGGCAGAGCGCTTGTTGAGTTCGGCGATATGCTCGCGGCGTCGCTCGGCGTGTTCCTCCCTGCGGTCGAGCGCGGCGGCAAGAACCGTTTCCAGCCGCTCGGGTTGAAGCAACTGCTTTTCAAGGTGATCGACGACCAGATCGTCCAGCTTTTCCATCGGCACGGCCATCCCGGTGCAGGCGGTCGGCCCCTGCCGCGCTTTCATCGAGCAGGCATAGTAGCGGTAGCGCCCGCCCTTGCCGGTGCGGATGGTCATGGCTCCGCCGCACCTGGCGCAATGGATCAGGCCGGTCAGCATGGTCGGGCCGCTGATGACGCGGGACGGCATGACCTTGGGATTGCGGGCCTTCAGCAGCTTCTGAACCGCCTCGAACGTCTCCCTGTCGATGATCGGCGGGACCGGCACGACAACGATTTCGGTCTTGGGCTTGAGTTCCTTGGTCTTGCTGCGCTTGTTGAACTCATGCTCCCCCATATAGGTGCGGCGGGTCAGAATGCGGTGAACCTGACCGATGCCCCAACGCCCGCCGTCGCGGGTGAAGATGCGGCGGCTGTTGAGATAGGAGACGATGTTCTTGACGCCCATCTGACCGGTCGTGCCGTCGCCTTCCAAAGCAAGGCGATAGATCAACCGCACCGTATCAGCATGGAGCGGGTCGATCTCCAGCTTCTTCTTGACCTTCGCGCCGCGCTGCTCGGCGGCGACAGTGCGATAGCCGATAGGAGGCAGCGAGCCGTTCCAGAAGCCTTGCCGTGCATTCTCCTTCAAGGCCCGCATGACGTGCTTGGCGTTTTCCTTGGACTGGTATTCATCGAACAGCGCCATGATCTGCCGCATCATGACGTGCATGGGGTCATCGCCCATTTCCTGCGTGATCGAAACCAGCTTCACGCCGTTCTTGGCCAGCTTGCGAACGTAGAACTCAAGCTCGAAGTGATCGCGGAAGAAGCGGCTGAACGAGTGGACGACGACCACATCGAAGGGCGCGGGCTTCGACGTTCCCGCCTCGATCATGCGCTGGAACTCGGGGCGGCGGTCGTTAGTCGCCGACGCGCCGGGTTCGATGAAGGTTTCGACCAGTTGCAGCCCGCGCGCCTCGCAATAGGCTTCGCCCTGCCGCTTCTGGTCGGGAATGGAAACATCATGCTCGGCCTGCCGCGCCGTCGAGACGCGCAGATAAAGGGCGGCGCGTAACATCACCCGATGCTGGGATTCGCCATTGCTCGAAGTTGTCATGGGGCTTCTCCCGACAAAAGGCGCTGTGCAGTCGCAACAGGCAGATACAGGGTATTGGGCCGGTTCGTCAGCGGCGTGAATCCGAAGGCCTCGTAGAAGGCGGCGGCTTTCCCGTCGATGGCGTCGGCGAATATGGCGTGAGCGCCTATCGGCGCTTCGGCCACGGTCCTGATGGCGTCGAACAACAGCGCCTCGCCTAGCCCTAGTCCGGTGTAGGATTGATCGCGGCCAAGCCAACCGATCAACACCGCCGGGACGGTCGGGTAGCGCGGCAATCGGCTTGCCAGCGGCTCGGGTACGGCGGTCAGCGGGACGTTGCTCGATGACAGCGTATAGAAGCCCGCGATCCGGTCGGTCTCAAGGTCGCGGGCAACGAAGCAGGTCGCATATCGGCGCTTGATGTCCTGCGTGACCGCCTCGCGGAAATAGCGGTCTATCCGCTCGTTGCCGCACGAGAACGTCTTGCGCTGGTGGGCCTTGGTCAGCGCCTCTATCGCGAACCTTGCACTCACCGGGGCGCGATCAGGTCAGCATGGCGCTTCGCCGCGCGGGCGAGACGGGCGTTCGGCGCGGGCGGATCAATCAGCGCCTTGGCAAAGCGCATCTGGTCTTCGGCAGCCAGACGCAGGACGTCGGCTTCCTCGACCGTGCGGCGGGCATCCTCGCCTGCCGTGGCGATGAGATAGCCGGTCAGCGTCATGCCGCGCAGTCTGGCCGCGCGCTGCATCTGCTCATAGACATGGACGGGAACGCGCGCCTCAAGGCGAGCGGTTTCGATTTCACTTGCGGGTCTGGGCATGGCTGATCTCCTTGCCGAGATTATATACGGCATATTGCCGGGTGTATCAAGGATCGGATGAGCCGAACAGTTCATCGAACAGGTCGCCGAACCAGCGCTCGAACACCTCGATTTCGGCTTCAGTGACCGGAATGGGATCGGGCCAGTCATCGGTCACGGTCCATGTGCTGAGGTCGTGCCTGGGCGGCCTGCCGGGGAACGGCCACGGATAGCCCAGCAGTTCCTCAAGCTGCTCCGATACGGTGGGAGGCCGCTTGGGTCGTCGGGAACGGGACGCATTGTCCGCGCCATCATCATTATCCGCGCGGACACGTCTCAGATCGGCAGGCCCGCCGGACTTAGCGGGCCTCATCGGTTTCCCTTTCCGGCCGCCACCTGACCGGATCGGCAAACCAGCGGTTGATGTCGGATTCCCGCCAGCCGGCACCGTTGGTGCTGATCTTGAGCTGAGCGGGAAAGGTGCCCTCTTTGATCTTGCGGTAGATGGTGGATCGCGACAGACCGGTGCGGGCGCGAACGGTGTCAAAGCGGATGATACGATCTGGCTGGCGCATGGCCGCATTGCCTCCTTCTGGCTGGTTCTGATGATTGCAGAGACCAGTCGGGAGAAGGAATTACCGTTGTACAACAGATATTTAGCCGCCGTAGGGCTATGGCGTGCGACCGGCGGCAAATAGGACGGTTGTCGTAGCCGATATTCGGCCCGCTACTGGCGCGTATTGTTGATGAAGGCCAGTTCCGGTCGAAGCACAGGGCGATTCGGTCCAGGCCTCTACTGCCCTGGAATCAACCCACCACCGTGCAGGCGACCACTGGTACATGGGAGCGCCGGCGCTCCCACCAAGCCTTTGCTGCTTCCTCACGCTTTGCCAGGCCATGAAGCGGGCTGTCCAGGCTGGCGCGGAACGCGCCACCGCGGAGCGGCTGCGGCCTTGACTGCCCGGTTCAGGTCCGGCCCCATACATGGAAGCAGAAAAGGATCGTTCCGAACCTTCCGGTTCCAAATCCTCGCCAAGCCATTCCGCACACCCCAGATGGGCGAAGCAGCGTGCGGCTACATTCCGATATCCAACCCCCGTCCTCTGCCAAGACCAAGGCCGAGGGCAAGATCGCGCCCGACGCCCATCCCTGTATCAAAGGAGATGCCGAGTTCGCGCTTGCGGTTGGCAAGCAGGGATTCGAGCTGCGGATCGCGTTGCAATCCATCGACCATATTGCCCAATTCGGCCCGTGCCGCCCTGTGGCCGGAATAGTTCCCCGCCGCATACTGCTGCTCGCTGGTATGTTTGAGTTCCTGGAAGCGTTCGACGAACCGGTCGGCACGCAGTTCGGGGTTCTGGCGCATTTCGGTTTCCAGTTGCAGGGCGCGTTTGGCCGGGGCGGCGCGATTAGGATCGCCAGAGGCGACATCGGCGGCAAATTCCGGGTTCTTCTTGTAAACCGCTTCAGCATCGTGGGAACCGTGCGGCCGGAGTTCGTTAAATCCGGCACGGGCTTCGTGCAGCTCCTGCACCTGCTCAGGCGTCGCAGCAATGCCCCTTTCCTGTGCCGCGAAGATCGCATCCACGGCGCGGGCATGACGAACGAAGCTCTGCCCGGACCTGGCGCGACGCAAGAGTTCTTCCGGCTCAATGCCGGTCTCGCGTGATGTGGCTTCAAGGTCGCGTTGAACCTCTCGTCTTGCCACCTCCCTGTCCGGACCTGCGGGAACATGTTCACCGGGAGAGCGCAGGCTATCGATATAATCGTCCAAGGCATCGCGCATGCGCTCCGGCATCAGCCTGCGCATGATCTGGGCGATGCGAGCACGGAAGGTGATGCCGCGCCGCTCGGCATAATCCTGCGCCGGGTCGATCTGCTGTTGGTCATAGTCAGTCGCCATGTCCTTGGCGCGGTCCCGCGACAGGGTATTCACCAGTTTGTCCTGGCTGGCGAAGTCGTCGCGGCCGTAGTGCAGGTCTATGCCGTCGCGGTGACGTGACAGGGCGACATAGCTGCCATGGGCGTCCAATCCCGGTGTTGCCAGCACATGCGTCCGATCCACTGTCATGCCCTGCGATTTGTGGATGGTCGCCGCATAGCCGTGGTCGATGCGGTCGTAATCCTTGAGGTCGAAGGCAATGGAGCGGCCATCGTCGGTGCGGACGGACATGGATTGAGTGCTCACGTCCTCGATGGTGCCGAGCGTGCCGTTCTTGACGCCAAGCCCGCGCTCGTTTTGCAGGAACATGACGCGATCCCCGGCGGCGAAGCTGCGTTCGCCGCGCTCGACCGTGACACGCACATCCTCGCCCAGATCGCCTGCATCGCGCATCCGGTCGCGGGCGGCCTCATTGAGTTCGCGCACCTCCGCATTGGTGTGGGTGAGGATGATGCGAGTAGCATCCGGTGATGCCTGCCGGTCACGGTCCCAGCGCTCGATCAGATCGTCGCGGGCCTGTTCCCGAGTCTGGGCCTCATGCACCATGTCGTGTGCGTCATAGGCATGAATCGCATCTTGGATTTTACCGGTTGCCAGATCGCGGGTGGCGTCCCGCTGCCAGTCCTCACGCTGGCGGCGCACGGTTTCGATTTCGACGCCGCCATGCAGCTCATGGATGGACCGGAACGCCGCGCCCGCCTCGATGGATTGCAATTGCTGCGGATCGCCGACCAGCACCACCTTGGCCCCGGCTTCTGCCGCATGGGAGAGCACGCGTTCCAATTGCCGCGTGCCGACCATGCCCGCCTCGTCGATCACCAGCACATCGCGGGAAGTCAGCATGTCGCGCCCCTGTCCCCAGCCATGTTCCATGCTGGCGATGGTGCGCGAAGCAATGCCCGATCCGCTTTCCAGATTTTCCGCCGCGATGCCGGAGAGGGCAACGCCACGGACCTCATAGCCTGCCGCCTCCCAAGCTTCCTTTGCCACGCCGAGCATGGCGCTCTTTCCCGTTCCGGCATAGCCGACGACAATGCCGAGATCACGCCCGTCGGTGACATGGGCAAGTGCATCGGCCTGCTCGCCGGACAGGACAAGGCCGCGCTGTTCGGCGCGAGCCAAAGCGGCCTCCCTGTCCCTGTCGCTGACCTCATGCAATTCTTTCTCGGCCATCAGTTCGGCGGCGCGGTGCAGCCTCTGTTCCGCCTCGATCATGTCGTGCGTGGTGAACCGATCCTCGCCGCGTCCGTCCTTGCCGAGTTCGACAAGATTGGGCGCGTTCTCTATGGCGTTCGTAACCTCATTGAACTGATCGATGCCATCGCTGTGCCGGTGCGCAAACATCGCCATGTCGCGCCGCGTGAAGGTCGATTGCTGATGCGTGATGGCGTCCAATGCAATTGAAGGATCGGCGATGATGCGCTCGCCATTGTTGCGGGCGATCTCGCGGTGCATGTCAGCGCGGTCGGCGGCTTCGATGCCATCAATCTCGATGCGCTGTGCGGGTGCGCCAATCTGGGTTTGCGGCTCAAGCCCAATCCCCTGCGCCTCAAGGCTGCGATGGTCGATGCGGGCGTCGATGTCGAGTTCGGCCAGCCGCTCGTTGACATGCTCTGCCCAGCGTTCGCGCCAGCGCTCCACCATCTCTGTTCGGTTCCAGTCCCGCACCTTCGGGCCGAAACCGTTCTCGTCCACGCTGCGCATGGTGAGCATGACATGGGCATGGGGTTTGGGCATGCCGTCCTCGCCAACATCCCAATGCACATTGAGGTCGGCGATCATGCCTTGATCGACAAATTCGGATTGAACGAAGTCGCGGGCCAATTCGATGCCCTGCGCCTGTGTCATCTCGCGCGGGATCGCAAATTCCACCTCACGGGCGAGCTGGGCATCCTTCCTGACCTCGAACGCCTCGACGTCATTCCAGAGCCGTTCGCGGTCGGACCATTGTTCGGGCGCGCCGTCGGGCAGCATGATCTCGGAATGCACCACGCCGCGCTTGTTGGAAAAGTCCTGCACGCGGTCCAGCCGCTCGTCGCGCAGCCGCGAGGCCGAGCGGTAGGCGGCAGACGCCACCGCGCTCGACCCGGCCTTGCGGCCAATGACCTTGACGTGAAGATGATAGATCGCCATCGCGATCAAGCATTGGCACGACAAAGCGCACGTCGGAACGACGTATAAGCGCGCCCTCCCTCGAAAAAATCTCGGGATGGACCGCCCCGTGCCACACCGTCTCGGCAACAATACTGCGTTCTGCTGTCCGCGCAACTATCATCGCTGCATCAGCCAACCAACGAGGTGATGGAGAGGCACATGCGCAAGCCACGGGACTATGATTCGGAACTCAAAGCGCTGGAGGACAAGGCCAAGGAACTGAAAGCCAAAAAGGTGCAGCAACTCGGCGAACTGGTTATTGCCACCGGGGCGGATGCGCTCAGCGCCGACGAATTGGCCGGGGCGCTTGTCGCACTGACCGAGACCACCGATGCCGGAAAAAAGCAGTCGTGGGCGAAGCGCGGGGCGGCGTTCTTTCACAGCCGGTCGAGGCGATCTGGAAGGACGGCTGAACGCGACAGCGGCAGCGCTCAAACGCAACCGGGCGGCACGCAACCGCCATCAGGCAGCACAGGCACGGCATGACATGCGCACATGGCAGGTCGAGCGCCGCGAGCGTACCCGCCACCTGATCGAACTCGGCGGTCTTGTCGTCAAAGCGGGCATCGTGGACATGACCGGCGATGACCGCGCCATGATCTACGGCGCGATGATCTGGATGGCCGAAAAGCTCAAAAGCGAGGATGGTGAACATGCGCGCGGCGTCTGGACGAAACTCGGAAGATGGCGTTCGACGCAGATCGTGGCGGAGCGAGTATCTTTGTCACGCAAGAACGGCCGGCCGTAATCGGCGGGTTAGCGCGCAGACTGCGGCGGTTGTCGCGGAAGGTCCTCCGTCGGTTAAAACAGTCGGAGTTCCCAAAACGAAGAGGCGACGGCAGATGGAGTATTTTTGCGGGCTTGACGTATCGATTGACGAAACTGCGGTTTGCGTTGTCGACGAGCAGGGTGAGGTGCATCTTCAGGCGACGGCGGTGACGGACGCCGAAGCGCTGTTTGCGGTTCTCAAACCTTATTTGCCGCGGCTGCGGCGTGTCGGCCATGAAGCTGGCTCGTTGTCACCATGGCTGCACCCTGAAATGCTGAAGCTCGGCCTGCCGGCGATCTGCCTGGAGACGGTGCATGTGCGCGCGGCAATGTCGGCGCAGCGCAACAAGACTGACAAGGCGGATGCGCTCGGCATCGCCCATATCATGCGCACCGGCTGGTTCCGCCGGGCGCATGTGAAGACGGAAGGTTGCTACCGGATGCGGCTTTTGCTGACGCACCGGCGCAACCTGAAGCGCAAGTTCCTCGATCTGGAAAACGCCATCCGTCATTCGCTGAAGGCGTTCGGGATCAGACTCGGCGGCATCGGGCGCGGCAAATTCGACGCGGCCGTGCGGGAGGCGGTGGCGGATGATCCGTTCACCACCGACCTGATGGAGGTGATGCTGACGGCGCGCGCGGCGCTGTGGAAGGAATATTGCCGGCTGCACGATCTGGTGGTGAAGATGGTGGCGCAAAGCGAGCTGTGCCGTCGCTTCATGGCGATCCCTGGAGTCGGGCCGGTGACGGCGTTGTCGTTCATGACGGCGATCGACGATCCGTCGCGCTTTCGACGCTCACGCGACGTTGCCGCCTACTTCGGGCTGACCTCGCGACGATGGCAGTCGGGTACGTCGATCGACGTGAAGGGGCGCATCTCGAAGGCTGGCGACGCTGATGTGCGCCGCGCGCTCTACGAAGCGGCGTCGGCGCTTATGACGCGGTTCAAGGGCAAGGACAGTCTCAAGATGTGGGGTGCGGCGCTCGCCAAACGCTCCTGTCATCGCAAGGCGGTGGTGGCGGTGGCGCAAGCTGGCGGTGATCATGCACGCCATGTGGAGCGCTGGCACGTTCTATACAGGCGCTCCGAATGACGGGGCAGCGCAGGCTGATGCGCGCCAGATGCGCAAGGAACGCAAGCTTCTGGGGGCGCACGCATGATCGCGACAGCGCTGATGAAAACTCCACGGCCGTCACGGTGACGGCCGCAAACTGAACAGAGGAATCCGCGCGAGCGGATGAGGACTGGTGCAGACGAGGAATGACGGGAAGCACGATATCTTGCCTGCGGCCGCGCCGATCGTAAGACGGCCGGGCCGCGCCGGAGTGCCTGTGATGTGCCCTGTGAATCCGATGGCAAAATGCACCGCGACGGAAAAAGCGCTGCCTCTCAAACGCAGCCCGATCACCCCGTCGCAGAGTGCGGACAAGTGCACGGCGCGCCAGAACTCATGCTTGTAGATGTTCTCTTGCGAACAAACAGTGTGCAGATCATGATGAGGAAAAAGGATGTATCAAGATGAGCAAAACAGTCGTGAAAGTAGAGCCGATTACAATGGCAAGATTAAGCGTGACCGATGGCGGGCGGCGCGAAGACTTCACATATCGCAGCGCTGCCCGCCATTGATCGGCAACGTCGAGGGGGTTCATCGCAAGACAGAAGGATGTTGCCAGAGAGACAATACCCGCCAGCAAAGCCGATCCCGCAGGCGTGTAGTCATGCGCGCGGACTTGCCATTCACAGCTAAAAATCGTTCCGCCCCTATCATATGAGAAGTGTCAGCCAATGCAGCTGGCCGTAATTTCCCATCGATTCAGATCGACTTGCGCACTCGTGCGGGGCGGCGGCGGAACGAGGGGACGATATGGTGGACGAGAAAGTTACCTGGGCAAAGGGTCAAAGCATCGCGGGCGGAAGGCAGCCACAAGTGAGGCTGGCCTGGGTTGCGACTCTGCTGGGATCAACCGCGCTGGTCGCATGCCCGGACACAGCGCTGGCCGACTGCGTCAACACTGGCGGGTCGAACTACGAATGCTCGGGCGCGGAGACGGTGACGCAAGGTGTCTCCGATACCAATCCCACTATCACAGCCACGCCGGATTTTAGCGTGGACACGCCTGATCCGATCGCATTCGGGGTCGCCGGAATTGGCACGATCTATTTTCAAGGGGGCGACGCCAATCTCAGGGGAAGAGACTTCGGTATCGACGCCTATCTGGGAGGCGATGACGGCGGAGTGCCCGGTAGCCTGGTCCTGCTCACGTCCGGCGATCTCTCCGGAGGATTGACCGGTCTTCGTGCTGTAAACAATTCCTCTGGTCCGACCGCCATCTCCACCGACGGCTTTGTGGAAGGTGGCGATCGCGGCATTCAAATCACTAATGGCGCCGACACCTCAGGTCTGTCGCTCTACACGCACGGAGTTACGGGCGGCAACATCGGTATCAATGCTCAACATTACGGTGGGGGCGTGGTCACCGTGTCCGCACAGGGGCAGGTCACAGGTACAAACTGGTACGGTATCACCGCCTCGAATAATCCAATGACCTTCAACGCCGATGGTAGCCTAAACTCGGTGACATCCCAGGCCGGCAATCCGCCAACCGATGTGATCGTGCGGGCCTCCGGGGGCGTTACGGGTGGCCTGACGGGCCTGCTGGCGCTGAACGGAGGCATGGGTGTGTTGCAGGTGGACACGCTCGGAGGCGCTGTTACTGGCGAGACTCGTGACGGTATTGTCGCGATGAATACGAGATTTGTTTTGACCCCCACCGATATGTGGGTCACGACAGATGCTGTAAGCGGCGCGCGTCACGGCATTGTCGCAATGAACTACGGCAGCGGCAGCAACAACGTCGCGGCATACGGCGCCGTCGTGGGTGGCACGGGTTACGGTATTGCGGCTGCCAACGGCGTTTTCTCTGCATCCTCAGTTGTCAATGATGGCTATGTTCTGCCTCTTGGCGCAGCGGGCACGGATCTGACAATCGAGGCGATCGATGTCAGCGGCGGTACCGTTGGGATCGGCGCGAACAACATAGGTACAGGCGCGACCTCCGTTACGGCCACCGGTAATGTCGAAGCTGGCGATACAGGCATCTATGTTTTTAACGCCGCTACGGCGACGCATCTAATTGTCAACGCAGCCGACGTCAGCGGTGGACTCACCGGGATCAATGCCCGCAACTGGGGTACCGGCGCGACGGTGATCTCGGCAACCGGGATCGTCGAGGGCGGCATTTATGGCCGTAACGAAGCCAGTGCGATTGCTCTTGTCATCGACGCGAACGAAGTCAATAGCACGGAGACCGGCATCGAGGCTTGGAACGATGGGACTGGAAACACCTCGATCACCGCTACGGGTGTTCTGACAGGCGGATCGCAAGCGGGAGTGCTGGTCAATAATGGCGCAACCGCCGGCGACCTCTCGGTAGCGGTGACCGATGTTATCGGCGGCCGCTACGGGATCGGGGTGGCCAATGGCAGCGCAGGTGCTGCGCCAGGTGACACGACCGTCGTCGCGACCGGCACCGTCAGCGGCGAAGCCTACGGCATTCTCGCGATCAATGGCGATGTCAGCAACGCCACAATCGGAATGTTGGTCCCGGAAGTTTCCGGCGGGGACGATCTCTTGGGTGGGAACGATCTGAGGATCGAGGCCAACAATGTCAGCGGCGGCGAACTCGGCATCGCCACCTTGAACGGCGGCACCGGCGCCACCAGCATTTATGTTGCTGATGCGGTCGAGGGGAACCTTGGCGGTATTCTTGCGGAAAACGGCGGCTCCGCCACCGACCTTACCATTATCGCGGGTGATGTCAGTGGAAACATCGGCATCGGGGGCTGGAACGACGGCACCGGCGCCACCTCGATCACGGCCACTGGCACAGTCCTTGGTGGTGCGGCCGGCATTTATGCGTTTAACGGCGACCTCACCACCGACCTCACAATCTACGCGGTTGATGTCAGCGGCGGCGAAATCGGCATTGCTGCCTTGAACAGCGGCACGGGTGAGACAGCCATCCATGCCGTCGGCTCGGTGGATGGCCCCATCGGCGCGTTCAATGAGGAGAATGCGACGAATCTGGTCATCGAAGCCGCGGATGTGTCCCAGAGCATTACCGCTGGAAACTTCGGCACCGGCGCCACTTCGATTACGGCCACCGGCCCTGTCCAGGGGGGTATTTTCGCTGAGAACTACAAGCAGGCGACTGATATCACAATCAGCGTGGCTGAAGTCAGTATTGGCATCGGTACCGGAAACTTTGGCACCGGTGCCACCTCGATCACAGCCACCGGCCCCGTCCATGGCGGTATTCTTGCACGGAACGGAGAGCAGGCAACCGATATCACGATCAACGCGACCGATGTCAGCGGCGGAACCGTGGGTATCTTTGGCGCCAACGAGGGGACTGGTGCCACCTCGATTACGGCCATCGCGGTGGTCGAGGGCAGTTTTGCCGGCATTGCGGCCTATAACGCGGCGACGGCAACCGACCTCACAATCAACGCATACGATGTCAGCGGCGACACATATGGCATCTATGCCGCCAACATGAGCGCTGGCGCCACGACGATCAAGACCACGGGGACCGTGACCGGTCCGAGCGCAATTGTCGCCAGCGGCAACACGATCGACCTGACCAATAACGGCGTGATCGTCGGCCTGATCTCGCTGGATAGCGCGACCACGACATTCACCAACAATGGTGTGTGGAACGGTGCCGGCGGGGAGAGTCTGTTCACTGGTGGAGCGAGCACGCTTGTCAGCAATGGCATGGTACTTGGCGGGACCAATGCAAGCCTCGCCGAAGCGACCACCTGGTCCGGGCTCGGGCAATTCACGACGCATGGCACGGTGATGCTGGCCGATGGTGACGCCGGTGACGTGTTGACGACCACGGGCAATGCCGAGTTTGCGGCCGGCTCAGCGCTTTCGGTGGATGTGGGCGGTGCGGGTGGAACCGATCGTTTCGTGTCGGCCGGTACCGTCGTCCTTGACGGGACAAGTCTGAACGTCAACAGCGCTGGCGCGCTCAGCTATGGGACTCGTTACACCGTCCTGACGGCGGACGGCGGGCTGACAGGCACGTTCGACACCATAACCGGCCTGCCCGGACCGACGGCCTTCCTTGCCGTGGAAGAAGGCTACGACGCCAACACTGCCTGGCTCGAAACGATCAAGTATCGCAATTTCGCCGATGCCGGCGCGACCCCGAACCAGATTGCCACCGGCCAGGGACTGGACACCATTGCACCCGGCAGCGCCCTGTTCACGGCCGTGGCGAACCTGCCGACGGATGCGGAGGCGCAATTTGCCTTCGACCAGCTTTCGGGGGAGATTCATGCGTCCGCGCAGACGGCCTTGATCGAGGACAGCCGGTTCGTGCGCAATGCCGCAAATGACCGCATCCGCGCGGCCTTTGGCGATGTCGGGGCTTCGGTGACTCCGGTTCTGGCCTATGGCCCGGGCGACACGCCCATTGCGGTCTCCGCCGATCATGCAGGCCCCGTATTCTGGAGCCATGGTTTCGGCTCATGGGGCTCGACGGACAGCGACGGCAACGCGGCGGGTCTCGACCGCTCTACCGGCGGCCTGTTGATCGGCGCCGATACACTGGTGGGCGACTGGCGTCTTGGTCTTCTGGCCGGCTATAGCCGCTCGAGCTTCGATGTTGATGACCGTGCCTCATCGGGGTCGAGCAATAACTACCATCTCGGCCTGTACGGCGGCACGCAGTGGGGCAATCTCGCCTTCCGCACCGGCGCGGCCTATACATGGCACGATATCGACACCAACCGCACGGCGGCTTTCCCCGGCTTTGCCGATAGCCTTTCTGCCGACTACAGTGCCGGCACCTTCCAGGCCTTCGGGGAACTCGGCTACGGCATCGAGCTGGGCGCGACCCGCTTCGAGCCCTTCGCCAATCTTGCCCATGTCAGCCTGCGCACCGACAGCTTTACCGAACAGGGCGGCCCGGCAGCGCTATCGGTAGACGGCGGCACGACTGCCGTGACCTTCACCACGCTCGGCCTGCGGGCAGAGCACACCATGGCGCTCGGCACGGTCAATGCCACCCTGCGCGGCATGATCGGCTGGCGCCATGCCTTTGGTGACCTGACACCCGAAAGCGTGAATGCCTTCGCGGGTGGCGATGCCTTCACCATTGCCGGCGCGCCGATTGCCCAGGACAGCGCCGTCATCGAGGCCGGTCTTGATTTCAACCTGACGCCCGAAGCGACCTTCGGCCTCTCCTATACCGGCCAGATCGCCTCCTACGCCTATGATCACGGCTTCAGGGCAAACCTCTCCGTGAGGTTCTGATGCGTATCTGCGAGCAGCGGGAGCAGGTACATGCTTAAGGGCCAGTCTACCGATAAATCCGCAAAGCCGATGCCCCTCTTTGGTGTTGAGCGCGTCGAGCCGGTTGACGCGAGGGCGTTGCAGGATCAGGTCGCAGCGGCCGCCGCCTCCATCCGCTCAGTACTCGATGCGGAACAGGGCAAGGATGACGCTCCCCTCAACCTTGGGATCGCCACGGCGCTTTACGGCGTGTGGGTCAAGGATGGCCGGGAAAGCCGGTACACCACCAACATACAGACCTTCGGGCAGCTCGAAGCGGTCATTGGCGACTATCACCAGCAAGGCTTTGCGCCGATAGACCTGATGGGCTCGGGCCGATTGTTCGAACCGTGGACGGTGCTGGTAGCCCCCAGGCCCTCCGCCTATTACTGGATGTCGACGAGTAGCGCCGACGATTTCCGCAGCAAGGACATGGAGCTGTTCGCGGCGGGGTTCCGGATCGTCTCCTTCAATCGGCGGCATGGACAGTTCAATGCCACCTGGCACGGCGATCGCGGCGGAACCCAATGGGTCCGCTGGGATATGAGCTATCTCGACTTGCTGGGCTGGGACGCGCATTTTCGCTCGCAGAACCTGCGCATTGCGGCCATCGATCGCTACGGCGAAGGCGGAGCACTCTATGCCGCCGTATGGCAGCCAGGCGATGGAGAGCAGATCATCGAGGCGGCCGGTGGACAGAACGTCTATTTCGGCCAGCCGGCACATCTGAATGTCTACCGTTATCGCGAGCAGGGCCTGCATGTCCGGGCCATGGGCCATAACGGCTATCCGGCCGTCGTCTTCCGGCCCACGGATAGCCAGGAAGCGCCGGATTGGTTCGCGACATCGGCATCCGGTTTCAGGGAGAACGATGACTGGATGCAGGCGCGGGGTTTTCGTCTCGATATGGTGAGCCACGTATCATGGCAGTTCGGCTAGCTTCTATCGTCGGAGGCGTGGCGATGCGGCGGTTGACCATTGCCCTCGCCCTGCTTCTCGCCGGGGTGGCGGGCGCCGGTATCTCGCAAGGGCAGGACGGAGCACCGCTCCTTCCAGGCGGTGCGTCATCCTTGCAGGAAACCTATGGGGACTGGCGTGTCGCCTGTGTGGTGCGCGAGACCGAAAGGCTGTGCAGCCTGTCCCAGCAACACAGTCAGCAGAACGGCCAGCGCGTCCTCTCCATCGAGATCGTTCCATCGGCAGAGAATGCGGCCAACGGCACTCTCGTTCTGCCGTTCGGGCTTCTTCTTTCGGCGGGCGTGACGCTGACTGTCGATGATCAACCGATCGGCAGCGCCTTGCCGTTCTCGACCTGCCTGCCGGCCGGCTGCCTTGTGCCGCTGGCGCTGGATAGCCAGACGATCGAACGGGCGAACGCGGGAAGCAGGCTCACCATCGGCGCGACCGCAAGCAGTACCGGCGCACCCCTATCGTTCACTCTGTCCCTCGAAGGCTTTGCGGCGGCTCTGATCAGAACGCGGGAACTATTGCAGTAGAATCGGGATGACGTTGCGCTATCGAACGCTGTTCATCAAAATGCCCCAAATACTGGTGGGCAGGAGGGGCAATGTCCGACGATGAAACCCTGATCGATCGCATCTACGAGGCCGCATTCGTGCCCGAACAGTGGCAGGCCGTGCTTGATGACCTGTCTGCAAGATCGGGGTCGGCGGCAGGGCAACTCATGGTCTTCAATGATATTGTTCCCATGCAGTTCAGAGCCACCGATCTGACCACGCCGGTCATGGAGGAGTTTCGGCGCGGCGCCTGGCGGGATTCTGGCGAGCGTATCACCTACTTCTTCAGGCAGCCCTGCTATGGTTTTGTCCTTGCCCATGAATATTACCCCCACGAGGTGCGAGAGGATGCAAGCCGCCGCCTGATGCTGGAGAAAGGCTTCGATTCCCAGCTTGGAACGCTCATACCAATGCCGAGTGGTGACCTTGCTGTCTTTGCCTTCGAACGCTGGCGTGATCTTGGCGTGCATGAGGCTTCGGCCATCAGCTATATGAACACGGTTTATCCGCATCTTGCCCGGGCGGCGCTGGTGGCAAGCCGGCTTGGACTGGAACGGGCTCAAAGCGCAGTATCGACGCTTGAGGCCCTGGGCGTGCCGGCGGCGGCGATGACCCGCACTGGTAAGGTCATGGCGGTCAACGAGTTGTTCGCGACCGTTGGAGAAACGATCCTCCCGATCGCCTTCGGCGGGTTGGCCATCGCCTCCGCTCCTGCCAACAAACTGTTTCAGGAGGCCATCGCACACGCTCTGACGAGCACGGATGGAGCTGTCCGGTCAATCCCGGTTCCGGCGCGCGACGATCAACCGCCCCGGATCGTTCACGTCCTGCCCTTGTTTCGGGATGCACGGGACACCTTGTTCGGCGCCGAGATCCTCGTTGCGATCACGAACATGCGACCGGGCAATCTCGTGCCGTCCTCACCCATATTGATGGGTCTGTTCGACCTCACGCCTTCTGAGGCTCGCCTCGCGATGGCCTTGGCGTCGGGTAAATCCCTACGGCAAGCTGCATCCGAGATGGGCCTGAGTTTTGGGTCCGCGCGCACCTATCTGGCGCATATCTTTGCCAAGACCGGAACCAACCAGCAGAGCCAGCTCGTCTCCCTGCTCAAATCGTCACAACCGATTATGCTTCCAGAACCGTCTGTTGACTGAGCTGACCAGCCCGTTCTCGGATAACGTCTTAAGGAGGACTACGGAGGGCGATAGCGAAGACGTAGTGATCATCACTATCGGTCGCGGCCCGCCACTTTTCCTATGTCAGTCGCCTGATTTCATTAGAGAAATGCCAAAACCAGCAATGTGAGGCCCCACACTGGGCCCCACATTTTGGTTTTTTGACTATTTACGCCGCCGATCTTCTGCATGAGGATTCAGAAGAGTCTTTCCCACAAGGCAGGCTAGGGCTTAGGATAACTTCGCGGTAGCCTTGCAGGGAAATTACGGTTGCCACAGAAGCGGCAGACCAACGCTTCCACCTTAATCGTTTCAGCGCATTGAGGGCATTTTTTCTCGGAACTGTTTATCGCTCGTCGTTCCCGTGCAGGCGTCACGATCACATGAGCGAGCGCAATCGGAAACAATGCACAACCATACAGAAACCACCCGACGGTATCTAAACCCTTCGAATTGGCGATTATAGCAATTGCTCCGCCCAGAATGAGCAGAAATATCAATATTCCCATAGATGTTACCCCACGTTCGCCGCTCCGACCCACCACTGAGTCCCCTGTCTGTCACTTTTTGAACACCCTCTTTTCGTTCCTTTGAACGAGTACGCGCAGAAGGGCGCGAGGCAGCTATCTATCGCCCAGCATCGTTTCCAAAGCGCGCGCTTCCGCCTCGCTTACACCGTGTTCTCTGAGAAAGGCGCGATCACTATCGGTATAGCCGTAGCTGCTAGGGTCGCTCTCCTGCAATGCACGAATCTGTTCTTCTCTGGTCATATTCGGATGACCTAAAGGTGGGACGTAATCTGAAAACACCTCTTTGTTTTCGGTCCGACTGACAGATGGAGTTTCCCTCTTCCTCGCGTCATTTGTGAAGTGCTGCGGCCTAGTGTTGGTGTTGGTGACAACATGCTCGCTAGGAGCGCTAGGTTTGCGTGCCTGGCTAATCCATATTGCGATCAGTCCAACCGCTACGATCCCAATAATGATATTTTTTGTATGCTTCGATGCCATAGCTTTTCCCCATGTTCACACCGCACCGGCCCGCCAGCCGGGTCGGTTGATCGCACGTCGAACACAGGGAACACGCGCCCCGCGTATTTCCCGAAGGTATTGTATTTCGCAGGCCGCCCGACCGAAGCCGAGTACCTGTGTTCGCCCGCACGATGCGGATCGCCCCTCACGATCAAGATTGGAGCGATGGCCCATTTTTAGCGAATGTAGGGGAACAAAATCAAGCCCGCCGAAGAAGGTAATACCCTTTTTTCACCGAAAAAGGCGCTATTACTCAAACTATCGGCGGGCAGGTCATTTGGTATTTTTCGGAAAATCCGGGAGCGGTTTTAAGTGCAGCCACGGTCTATCAAGGCCCGCAGATCGGAACTGCGGATAATGCGCCGTCTCCCAATCTTGCTGGAAGGCAGATCGCCTTCCGAAATAAGCCTGTAGATCGTCGTCCGACCCAGGCCCGTGAATTTTACGGCCTCGTCAATGCTATAGGAATACCGCTCTTCGCGGTACAATCCCGATGGTCCTTCAGGAGTGATGGCATTCATGGCGTTACCTCCACCTTCCCCTTTAAGGACTTCTCATAGACGGCGCTATTTAAACGGTGCATTTCACTACGTGTTCGGTACGTTTGCTGCCGCGAGCATTTCTTTCGAACGGAAGGGAAGCACTCCCCCCTTTTCAGCTTACAGCTTGGGAAACCGATTTTTTGCAAAACACGTCGTGCCACCTGGTTCCGGGCGGGCGCGGCCGAGTTCATCGAAGGCTGTCGCAAGGCCTTCGACGCGGGGATGGTCGGCCTGCATTCGCTGGGAGCGATCAGCATCGACGTGGAGGGGACGCGCGCCGTCGCCCAATCCCGCATGGAGATCGTGCATCGCGGCCGGATCGACGGGGTGGAGGTCGACGTGACCTGCCTCGGCCGCTTCGTGGATGCGCTGGAAAAGCGCGACGGACGCTGGGGCCTCGTGCTGCGGCAGCCGGTCTATGAGCTGGACCGGATGGTGCCCGTGCGCCCCGGCGCGACGCTGGACCTCGACGAAGCGCTGCTTGCCTCTTTTCCCGACGGCTATCGCCATCTCGGCTATCTCCAGACCAAGCTGGGGATGGAGGTGTATCGCAACCTGCCGGGGACGAGGGGCCCGGAAATGGCGGAGCTGCGCAAGCGCATGAAACAATGGCTCGACGGCGCCGGCGCGGACTGCCTTGACGCGATGCTCCCCCGCTGAACGAAGATCTCAAATCTATGTTACGACATACCGGCCGGATATGTTTCGTATAGCATCTATGGATAAGGGAGATCAGGAGACGTGGAATATCATTATGGCATATGGCTGTTTAGAAGAAATGCGGGCATGGTATAATATGTCTCTTGATCGATATGGCCATCCTTCAAGACGGATATTGCCAGAGACGCGACGATGAACTGCCCGGTTGCGGGGTAAGCGATGCTCCACGATCGGCTGCACCGATCAGGGAGCGGTTCGCCCCGCCCGACAATCCCCCGCCTACCAGCGATAACCCAGCTGGAAACTGACGCTGCGCGGGCGTTCCAGCACGCAGGAATAGGAGCCGAGCGTCGCCGGCGTGTCGTAACACCAGCTGGAAATCTTCCGGTCCGTCAGGTTCGAGCCGATGACCGCCAGTTCCCAGCCCTTGGCGGGCGAACCGAGTGACAGACGCCCGTCGATCCGGGCATAGCCGCGCTGGTGCAGCATGGGATCGAGATTATCGGCGAGGAAATAGCCGTCGGTGAAGAACAGCGTCGTCGCCGCCTTCAGCTCCAGCGTGCCGATGGGCTGGACGTAGCTCGCGTTGACCGTGCCGCTCCATTCGGGCGCGCGCTGCGTCGGGCGGCCCGCAAGATCCTGTGCGCCGATGCCGTTGAGCGTCTGGAGGGCCGTCGGCGGCGCATCGGGATAGTCCTTGTACTTGGACACGAGATAGGAGACCGAGCCGCCCAGCCGGAGCCTGTCCGTCACGCGCCAGTCGAGCTCGAACTCCGCCCCCTTGCTGACGGCCTTCGCGGCATTGCCGACGACGAAGGTGAGCGACGTGCCCGCGACCAGCAGGCTCTTTTGCAGGTTGGAATAGCTGTTGTGGAAAAGCGCCAGATTGGTCGTCAGCCGCCGGTCGAACCACTGGGCCTTCAGGCCGAGTTCGAACGCATCGACATATTCCGGCTCGAACGCGATGGGATCGTACAGCTCCTGCTCGCTGATCGTGCCGTCGCCGTTCGCATCGCCGCCGAGCGTGTGCGTCGCGAAGGAAAATCCGCCCGCCTTGAAGCCGTTGGCATAGCTGGCATAGGCCATCACATCGTCGGCGATGTCATATTGCAGGCTGGCCGACGGCATCCAGTCGTCGTTGCGCAGGCGGATGTTCGTGTCGAACAGGTCGATGTCGAGCACGCCCGCGACGATCGCGCTGGTGACGGGATCGGTGAACGGCACGAAAGAATCGAGATAGGGCAGCGAGGAAGCCGCGAAGGGGTTGGTCAGGCCGGTCTGCTCGCCCTTGTGCAGCTTCTTGACCACATCGGTATAGCGCAGGCCGAGATTGAGCCGCGCCCGTTCGCCGAAATGCAGCGTGCCTGAAACAAAGGCCGAAAAGACTTCGTCGCGCTGGTTGTTGAAGAAATTCTGCCCGACCGCCTCGCCCGGCTGGATGCGCCCGGCCAGCGGGGGGATGGTGGCAAAGGGGATGAAGTTGAGGCCCAGCGTATTGCGCCAGTCGATCTTCCCCTTCTGATAATAGGCGCCCACTATATATTCGAACGTCCCGCCGCTGGGGGAGGTCAGCCGCACTTCCTGCGAGAACTGGCGGTAGCGCTCGCGTTGATTGGCTTCGAAGAGGGTCGCGCCCGGAACGAAGATCGAGGCGGCGGAGGTGTTGTCGAGATCGAAGACATTGGTGAAGTTATAGCCGGTATAGGCGGTCACGCTGGTCAGCGTCAGCCCGCCCAGCCGCGCGTTCAGCGTCAGGGCCGCTTCGCCGAAATCCGTGTCGGAGAAGGTGGGATCGCGGCTGAGACTATGGTTCAGCCTGTCCTCGAAGCCCGGCGTGCCGATCGACAGCGCGCATCCGACGCTGGGGGTGAAGGGCGCGGCAGGCGGGCAGGAGAGGATCTCGGCGGGCACCGATCCCTTTTCATGCGTGTTGCCGCCCTCGACGCGCAAGGTGGCGTCGAAATCGGCCGACGGCTCCCAGAGCAGGGTCATGCGGCCGAAATAATCCTTCGATCGCGGCTCGTCCTTGTTGGTGAAGATGTTCTGGATATAGCCGTCCGACCTGTTGAACCGGCCCGCGAACCGGACGCCGAGCGTGTCCGATGCGCGCACGGTCGTCGCGGCTTCCATGTTCCATTCGTCGAAGGCGGGGAGGAAGGATATATTGGCATAGCCCTCGTTGCGCGCGCCGGGCTTCGCCGTCGTGATGTTGAGCGCGCCCGCGATCGTGTTCATGCCGAAGAAGGTGCTCTGCGGACCGCGCAGCACCTCGACCCGCTGGATGTCGACGAAATTGCCCTTGGTGTAGCGGGCGCGGCCCCGGTAGACATTGTCGACAAAGGTGCCGAGCGACTGCTCGAAACCGGCATCCGCGCCGGAGCTGACGCCGCGCAGGCTGAGGAAGTTGGTGTTGCCGCCTTCGCTGACCTGCAGGCCCGGCGTGGTCAGGCTGAAATCCTCCAGCGTCTGCGTGCCGGCCTCGCGCAGGCTGGCGCCCGTCGTGACCGCCACGGAAATGGGAACATCCTGCCGCGTCTGCTGGCGATGCTGCGCCGTAACGACGATCTCCGCGGCATAGGCGTCCGCCGTTTCCGTTGCGCCCTGCGTTTGCGCCGCGGCCATTGCCGGCGCCGAGCAGGCCATCATCCACGACATGGCACGCAGCCCGCGCTTGTTCAGGGTCATCACTCTCTCCCGTTTATTCTGGTTTGTTGTCCATCGGTCCGGCCTGGCATCTTTGCGGCGCAGGTCCGTCACCCATTCACGGGTGGTATCGGCGACTCAGGAAACAAATCAATGTTATATTGGGAATTGCAGATATCATTTTAAATCATGAGTGATATGGGCGGACACATAAATTGAAGTGATATCTTCTTTTTAAAGAATGAATTTGTTTTGTTCCATTCCGCATGCTTGCCTTTGCGCAGGCGGTAAACGGGCCATTTCGACCTGAAGGCCGAGCCCGCAGCCGGCCCCCGCATGACAATCATGATGGAAGAGAGCGATGAACAGCAAAGAAGGCGCTGTCGAAACCGGCACGGTTTCGACCCTTGGATATACGACCCATTATTATGCCGCCGGCGAAGGCCGCCCGCTCATCCTGATTCATGGCGGCGGCGCCGGTGCCGATGCCTGGGGCAACTGGGGCGAGAAATCCCTGCCGCTGTTCGCGCGCCATTTCCGCACGATCGCCTATGACATGGTCGGTTTCGGCCGTTCGAGCGCGCCGTCGCCCGATGGCTTTCACTATGACCAGAATGCGCGGATCGCGCAGCTGGTTGCGCTTATCGAAAATCTGGACCTCGGCCCGGTCGATATCGTCGGCAATTCGATGGGGGGCGCGACGGCCCTCGGCGCCGCGATGGTGCGGCCCGAACTGGTGCGCAGCGCGGTGCTGATGGGCAGCGCCGGCCTCAATCGCGGGTTCAACCCGGCGCTCGGCGCGATCGTGAACTATGATTTCACGGTCGAAGGCATGCGCCGGATGATCGCCGCGCTGACGCATGACGGTTTCGTCCCCGGCGAGGCGATGGTCGCCTATCGGCACGAGCTTTCCTGCCGCCCCGACATCCAGCAGGCCTATCGCGCCACCATGGGCTGGATAAAGGAGCGGGGCGGCCTCTATTATGAGGACGACGAGATCGCCCAGGTGAAGAACCGGATACTGATCTTCCTGGGTAAGGACGACAAGGTCGTCCCGATGTCGGAAGGGTTCAAGTTCCTTGAACTGCTGGAAAACTCTTCCGGTTACTTCCTCGACCATTGCGGCCACTGGGCGATGATCGAGCATCCGCAGCTTTTCGCGCGGATAGCCATCGATTTCCTCAAAGATGCCTGAAGCTGCGGCGGCGCGCCACGGCGCCGCCGGCCATTATTAAAAGGAGACGGAGATGACGGCCCTCGACGCCATGAACATCGGCGCGAAAACCGGTGCGGACCTTGACATTCCGACCGAGCAGGAACTGGTCGATCGCGCGATCGCGATGGTTCCCGCGCTGCGCAGGACCATGCGGGATCACGACAGCCTCGGCCGTATATCGGACGAGGTCATCGCCAGCCTGTGCGGCGCGGGATTTTTCCGCATCCTCCAGCCCAGGGCGTTCGGCGGCTATGAAATGCATCCGAAGAGCTTCCTGCGCGTGCTGCATCAGGTCGCGCGCGGGGCGCCCGCGGCCGGCTGGGTGCTGATGGTGGTCGGCGTCCACAACTGGGAAGTCGCGCTGCTCGGCGCGCGCGTGGCGGGCGAGCTGTGGGGGGAGAATCCCGATATCCGCGTTTCCTCCTCCTATGTCCCCTTCGGCGAGGCGAAGCAGGTCGAGGGCGGCTATGAGCTGTCCGGCCGCTGGAAATTCTCCAGCGGCTGCGACCATTGCGACTGGGCCTTTCTCGGCGGCTGGGTCGATCTGCCGGGCGGCGAGCGCGAATATCGCGTGTTCCTCGTCTCGCGGCAGGATTATGCAATCGACGACGCCAGCTGGAACACCTTCGGCCTGCAGGGGACCGGCAGCAAGGACCTGCTGCTCGAAAAGGCCTTCGTGCCCGGCTATCGCACCCATGCGATGAGCGAATCGCTCAATTGCGGCAATGTCGGCCTCAAGGATTTCTCCGCCCCCGCTTACCGATATCCGTTCGGCACCCTGTTCTCCTTCGGGGTCGTCTCCGCCATCATCGGCATGGCGATGGGCGCGCGCGACGTCTATCTGGAAGGGGTCAAGGGCAAGCGCGCCTCCTTCACCGGCGCCGAGTTGGCGCATGACGGCTTCGTCGTGCAGGCGCTCGCCGCCGCCGACGCCGATATCCAGTCCTGCCTCGCCCTGCTCGACCGCATGATGGGAGAGATCGATGCGGACATCGCCGCGGGCATCGTCACCCCGGTCGAACGGCGCGCCCAATATATGGCCTGGTGCGCCGAGATGAGCGGCACCGCGATCGATGCGGTGGTGCGCCTGTTCCGCCGCTCGGGCGCGCGGGCGATCGCGCTCAACGGCGACCTGCAACAGTATGTCCGCGACATTCTGGCGGGCGGCAACCACATCACCATGGATGCCGCGCATATGGGCGCGAATGCGGGCGCGGTGACGCTCGGTGCGCCCAATCAGGTCGCGATTCTCTAGGCTCTGCAAGGAAGGGAGCGCGCATCATGGCAAAGCCGATAACCGAACCCAGGGCATTCCACATCAACCGGATGCTGCAATCCATTCCCCATGATCCGACGGTGGCCATGGGCCTGCTGACCGACCCGGAGGCAACCTACGACCGGTTCGGATTGAGCGAGGCGGAGCGCGCGGCGTTCCGTTCCGGCGATGCCGGGGCGATCCGCGCGCTCGGCATCCATCCCCATCTGATGATGAGCTGGACGCTGCTGACCAACGAGCGGGTGAGGAATTTCCTCGCCATCGATCCTGTGCATGGCGCCAGACTGGCTGGCAAGGGGAAGTGACCAATGGGTAAGATCGTCGGCGGATTCGCCACCTCGCACGTGCTGTTTTCGCGCACCGGCCATGAAAAGCAGGCGGACGCCGTTTTCGACGGCATGGAAGAAATCGGCCGCCGCATCGATGCGCTGTCGCCCGATATCGTGGTGATCGTGAGCAACGATCATATGCTGAACTTCAACACGCAGTTTCAGGCGCCGTTCGTCGTCGGCATCGGCGCGCGCTACACCGCCTTCGGCGATCTCGGCATCCCCAACGACTACAGCATCGCGGGCGAGCCGGATTTCGCGCAGGGCTTCGTCGAGCATGCCAATGCGCGCGACTATGACCTCGGCGTCGTGCGCGAGCCGCGCCCGGACCATGGCATGGCCATCCCGTCCCTGTTCGCAAGCCCGCGCGGCGCGCGGCCGATCGTGCCGCTCTACACCAATGTGGACATGCGTCCGGTGCCGTCGACCCGGCGCTGCTATCGCCTGGGCCAGCTGCTGGCGGATTATGTCGAGACCGGCCGCCCGGCCGGTGAGCGCGTCGTGGTGCTCGGCGCGGGCGGGCTGTCCCACTGGATCGGGGTCGAGCAGCAGGGGGAGGTCAACGAGGCATATGACCGCTGGCTTCTCGAACGGTTCGAGGTGGGCGACGTCGAGGCGCTGACCAGCCTGACGATCGAGGAAATAGAAGCAGCGGCCGGCAATGGCGGGGTCGAGCTGATCAACTGGATCATCATGCTGGGCGCGCTCGGCGGGGCGAAGGCGCACACCATCTATTATGAGCCGATGACAGGCTGGTGGACCGGCATGGCGGGCATCGCGGTCGACGCCTGAGGCCTAAGGCTTGGCATGACGCTGGATCGCGGTGCGCACGGCGTCGCGAAACCAGCTGTGCGCCGGTTTCTTCGATTGCGACTTGGCCCAGACCATGACCAGCCGGATCGGTTCGAACTCGATCGGCGGCTCCAGAATCCTGATCGGCAGAACCCCGGAATAGATGTTCGCGATCGTTTCGGGAATGACGGCGATGTTCCGCGTCGCCGCGACGATCATCGGCAGCAGGGTGAACTCCTGCAGCAAGATCTGGTTCTTCTGCTGAATGCCGAGCCTCTGCATGGTTTCGATCTCCACGCTCGCGTGCAGTTCGCGCCGCAGATAGAAGGCCGCATGCTGCTTCGACAAATAGGTCGCCATATCGATCTGCGCGCCGATGTCGGGATCGTCCTGCGCGGCGATGCAGACCAGCCGGTCATGCAGCACGACCTCGTAATCGAAGGGGGAATCGGGCGCCTGAAACGGCATGTGGAGCCATTCGTTGATCTGGTCGGGCGCGATGATGAGATCGACGATGCCCTGCTGGATGTCGAGCGACGTGCGCGGCCCGCCGATGATCGTCTGCATCGAGATGCCCGGCGCATGCTCGGCCAGATAGGGCAGCAGGCCCGGCGCGATCAACGCGGTGATATAGTCGGCGGACGCGACCCGGAACATCCGGTTCTCGGTGGCGGGGTCGAATTCGGGCATGCCGATCAGATGCTCGGCCGATGCCAGCAGCGCTTCGAGCGGGGCGATCAGCTGCTCCGCCCGGTCGGTCAGCACCATCTCTCGCCCGCGCATGACGAGCAGTTCGTCGTCGAACAGGCCGCGCAGTTTCCGCAGTGATGCGCTGATGGCGGATTGGGTCAGGTTCAGGTCCTCGGCGGTCCGCGAAACGCTCCGGGTCCTGAGCAACTGGCGGAGCACCGGCAAGAGGTTGAGATTGACCAGCCGCAATGTCTTGGAACTGTCCATTAGCATCCATTCCCCGATCGCCCGGTTCCGCTGTGCGCCGGCGGTCAAGTCTCCGCCGGCTTCAGGCGGACACCGCCGTGAAAGGGCATAGAGACGGCCCGGCGTGAGCGTCAAGGTTTCGCGCCGGACATTTTGGAGCCGGAAATCCGCTGAAATGATCGGTATATAGGATTCGTTACAGGCGGCCGGAGCCGATCCTGTAGAAGAAACTCTATTTAAGCAAATAAAATCAACATATTATGTTGAATTTCCATCCGGTTGACAGTTGTTCATATGTGGGATAGTTTCCTGTACCGAACGATACAGACAATAATGGAGAGGAGCGGGCGCTGCATGGGCGCCGGTCCGGGGCGATAAGGCGATTGGCTCATGTTGCGCATGGGGCCGCGCGCTGACGCCTGCCTGACCGCGCACCGGCGATGCCCGACAGGGTATGATGGGCGTAATCCGGAGCATTTGGCCCGGCGGCAGGACCGTCGGGGAGGCGTTTCATGGCGGATAGGAACGCGTCCGACCGCGTCCTGTCCCCGTGGAAGGACGGCGCATGGTGCCTGATCGGCGCCGTGATCGGCTATGCGGTCGGCTTCGGCTTCTTCATGTTCAGCGCCAATCTCTTCATCGAGCCCATGCGGGCCGAGTTCGGATGGTCGTCGACGCAGGCGACCTTCCTGCCCATCAGCTCCCTCGTGCTGGCGGCCATGTTCCCGCTGTCGGGCAAGATGGCGGATCGCTTCGGTCCCCGGTTGCTCGCAATGGCGGGACTGTCCGGCTTCGCGCTCTGCTTTCTGCTGCTCGCCACCCTGCCGCTGACGGTGACGATCCTGCGCATCATCGCGGTGGTGCTGGGCATTTGCTGCGCCGCCGCCGGGGCCGTTCCCTTCAGCCGCGCCGTGGTCAGCTGGTTTCAGCGGGACGCGGGCCTCGCCCTGGGGCTGACCGGCAGCGGCGCCACCCTGGGCGGCGTCTTGGGTGTGCCGCTGAACGCCATGATCATCTCCGAATTCGGCTGGCGCGCGGCCTATATGACGATGGCTGCGCTCGTGCTCGTCATAGGGTTGCCGTTCGTGGCGAAGTTCCTGCTGCTCAGCGACGGGGACGAGCGCGCGCCGTCCTCGCGGCAGGGACAGGAGGAAGGAGCGGCCGGCGCCGGTTCCCTGCCGCTGTCCGATCCGCGTTTCTGGCTGCTGGGCGGGGCGGTGACATGTTCCGGCCTCTCCATCGGCATCTATCTCAATCATCTTCAGCCGATCCTGCGGGAGAGCGGCTTTTCGCTGACCTCGGCCGCCGTGCTGGGCAGCATATTCGCGGCGGCGACCTTCGGCGGCCGTATCGCGGCGGGTTTCCTGCTCGACCGGATCTTTCCGCTGCTCGTCGCCGCGGGCTGCCTGTCGCTCGCCGCCGTGGGCGCGGCCATCATTCCGGGGGCCGCCCTTCCCGCCATGCCGGTTTTCGGGCTGGCGCTCCTGCTCATCGGACTGGCCTATGGCGCGGAGGCCGATTTCGCGGCCTTCTTCGCCCTCCGCTTTTTCGGGCTTCCCCGCTTCTCGTTCACCTTCGGCACGCTGGCGATGATGATCGCGCTGGCGCTCGCCATCGGCGGGTTCCTCACCGCCAGAAGCGCGGACATCCATGGAAATTACCGGCTGGCGGTGGCGCTCGGCCCGGCGGGCTTCGCCTGCGCCGCCGCCGCCATGCTGGTTCTGGCACGCCTGAGCGCGTCGATGCGGCGGGATGCCCACCGCATTTGAAGTCCGATCTCATCGGCCGGACGGGTCGGTGAGGTCACCAATAAAAGAAACTCTACTAGGGAGAGAGACAATGCACAAAGCCAGGTTATTGGCCACGATCGCGCTTATTCCGGTCTGGGCGCCGGCCGCCTTCGCGCAGGACGCCGCCGCCACGGCGGAGAGCCGGAGCGACGACGACATCGTCGTCACCGCCCAGCGCCGCGAGGAGCGGTTGCAGGACGTTCCGATCAGCGTGAGCGTGACGAACGCCGCGCAGCTGGAACGGAGCGGCGTCGGCAAGCTGGAGGATCTGAACGCAATCGTTCCGGGCTTCAACGTGTCGCACGGCATCGGCTCCTTCACCCCGTCCATTCGCGGCATCAGCACGTCGAGCACCTATGTCGAGAACCCCGTCGCGCTCTACATCGACGGCGTCTATCTGCCGCAGCAGCGCGAAGGGCTGCGCGACCTTTTCGACGCCGAGCAGATCGCGGTGCTGAAGGGGCCGCAGGGCACGCTGTTCGGCCGCAACGCCACCGCGGGCATCATCCAGATCACCACCCGCGGGCCCAGCTTCACGCCGGAGGGCGTCCTCAGCCTCGGCATCGATCACTATCGCACGCTCAAGGCGAGCGCCTATGTGTCGGGCGGGCTCGGCGATACGCTGGCCGCGAGCCTGTCGGCCTCCTATTCGAAGCAGGGCGACGGCTGGGGCAAGAGCCTGACCACCGGCCGCGACGTGTACAAGCTGGACCACAGCCTGTCCCTGCGCGGCAAGCTGCTGTTCCAGCCTTCGGAGGATACCTCCTTCCTGCTGGCCGCCGATTATCTCGACCGGCAGGATACGGGCACGATCCTGCGGCCCTATCCCGGCACGTCCTTCGGCTATCCGGGTTTCGGGCCGACGGAGAGCCGCTATGACACCTATGCCGGCGACGCGGGCGAGAATTCCTTCGAGGGCTATGGCGTCAGCCTGACCGCGAAGCATGATTTCGGCGTGGCGGAAATCATGTCGATCACCGCCTATCGCAAGGGCGACGCGGTGATCGCCTTCGATTTCGACAGCACGGCGGGGGAACTGATCTATTCGCGCGGCGATGCGCCGAACAAGAGCTTCAGCCAGGAAATCCAGCTCCTGTCGCCCGGCGACGGCCCGTTCAAATGGGTGGCGGGCGCCTATTATCTCCACAACGAAAATGCGCTGGAGCCGTTCACCCGCTTCTTCGGCGGGGCGTTCGTAAGGCCGCCTGCCTTCGCGACGCAATTGTCCACCTTCAGCCGGGAAAAGACCGACTCCTTCGCGCCCTTCGCCCAGTTCGACTGGGAGTTCGCGCCCGGCACGACCTTCACCGGCGGCCTGCGCTACACATGGGAAACGCGCAAGATAGACGGCTTTACCCGCACCGTCACCAGCAGCGGCAGCATCACCGACGTGCCCGCCGACCTGCCCAAGCAGACGGTGAAGGAGCCGACCTGGCGCGCCGCGCTCAGCCATAAGTTCGCCGACGACACGCTGGTCTATGCGTCCTACAACCGGGGGTTCAAGAGCGGCGGATTCAACATCGCGACACTGACCAACCCCGGCTATCTGCCGGAGAAACTCGACGCTTATGAAGTCGGCCTGAAGACGTCGATGCTCGACAATGATCTTCAGCTGAACCTCAGCGGATTCTACTATGACTACACCAATTTGCAGGTGGCGACGTTCGTCGGCATCACGCAGGTCACCACCAACGGGGCGGCGGCGAAGCTCTATGGGCTCGATCTCGATTTCCGCGCCC